>Ga0310690_10000195_pt1 | contig 144826 bp, 100 predicted proteins | sample AusTroGonzalo_MG_2_FD_207661 | JGI IMG/M metagenome (GOLD analysis project Ga0310690, IMG submission 207661) | Bovine rumen microbial communities from tropical cattle in Woodstock, Queensland, Australia - Gonzalo_04 (v2) (version 2) | ecosystem: Host-associated > Mammals > Digestive system >...
CCTCCAGTTCGAGTCGATGGACGTCCCGCGCGTCAAGACCGACCTCTCCGTGAGCTACGTCGACCACAACACCGTGCAGATCGGCTTCGAGAACGCCGACGACCACGACTTCCTGCAGTCCGTCGCGAAGAGGTACGGCATCGTCTACTCCAAGTGCGGCAACGGCATCTGCCACCAGCTCCACCTCGAGCGCTTCGGCAGGCCCGGGACGACGCTTCTCGGGTCCGACTCCCACACCCCGACGGGCGGCGGCATCGGCCAGATCGCGATCGGCGCGGGCGGAATCGACATCGCGGTCGCGATGGCGGGGGGAGCCTTCCACATCCCGACCCCGAAGGTGCGCGCGATCGTCCTCAAGGGCAGGCTCAGGAAGGGCGTCTCCGCGAAGGACGTCATCCTCAAGGTCCTCGAGAAGTTCGGCACGAAGGGCAACGTCGGCTGGATCTTCGAGTACACGGGACCCGGCGTCGCGACGCTGGACGTCCCCTCGCGCGCGACGATCGCGAACATGGGCGCGGAGCTGGGCGTGACGACGAGCGTGTTCCCGTCCGACGCGGCGACGAAGCAGTTCCTCGCGGCGCAGGGCCGCGCGAAGGACTTCGTGAAGATCGTCGCGGACAAGGGCGCGAAGTACGACGACGCGTTCGTCGTCGACCTCTCGAAGGTCGAGCCGATGATGGCCGCGCCGCACAGTCCGGGCAACGTCGTGACCGTGAAGTCGAAGAAGGGCCTCAAGGTCAACCAGATCATGATCGGCTCGTGCACCAACTCGTCCTACCGCGACATCAGGACGGTCGCCCTCTACCTGAAGGGCAAGCACGTCGCGGACGACGTCGAGGTCGGCATCGCGTGCGGCTCGCGGCAGGTCATCAACATGCTCGCGAAGGACGGCTCGCTCGCGATCCTCCACGCGGCGGGCTGCCGCATGCTCGAGAACGCGTGCGGGTTCTGCATCGGCGCGCACATGAGCCCCCGTACGGGCGCGGTGTCGCTGCGCACCAACAACCGCAACTTCGAGGGCCGCTCTGGCACCAAGTCCGCGCAGGTCTACCTCGTCTCGCCCGAGACGGCGGCGGCTTCCGCGCTCACCGGCAAGGTGGAGCTTCCGACGAAGAACCCCGTCGCGGCGGTGCCGAGTCCGAAGAAGTTCCCGGTCGACGACGCGATGTTCCTCTACCGCGCGACGGCGGGGAAGGGCGTGAAGGGCGCGGAGATCGTGCGCGGCCCGAACATCGCGCAGGTTCCGAAGGGCGTGCCGCTCGCGGCGGACCTCGCGGGCGTCGCGGCGATCAAGGTCGGCGACAAGATCACGACGGACCACATCATGCCCGCGGGCGCGCGGCTCAAGTTCCGCTCGAACATCCCCGCGTACGCGAAGTTCGTCTTCGAGCCGTGCGACCAGAAGTTCCACGACAACTGCCTCGCGAACAAGGAGAAGGGCCTTGCGAACGTCATTGTCGCGGGCGAGAGCTACGGACAGGGCTCCTCGCGCGAGCATGCGGCGCTCTGCCCGATGTACCTCGGCGTCAAGGCCGTGGTCGCGAAGTCGATCGAGCGCATCCACCGCGCGAACCTCGTCAACTTCGGCATTGTGCCGTTCATCTTCGAGAACCCGAAGGACTACGACAGGGTCTCGGCGGGCGACAGGCTCGAGCTCAAGGGGATCCGCGCGGCGGTCGAGGGAGACGGCGTTCTCGAGGTGAAGGGCCCGAGGGGGGCGTTCCGCGTCAAGGCGTCGCTTTCCGGCCGCGAGAAGCGCCTGCTCCTCTGCGGCGGGCTCCTTGCGAGCCTGTGACGCTCCGTAAAAATGCTATAATACCTCCCATGAAAACAATAGGCGAATCGATTTTTGCGAAAGACGCGGACGGCAGGCTCCTGAGCCGCATCGGGACGATGTTCTTCAAGACCCCCGGACTCGTGACGAAGAGGGGCGTGCACGCGATGCAGCGCGCGGTGTGGATAGAGGACGTCAACGCGGAGCGCGCGAAGGCGGGTCTGCCGCCGATGTCCGAGTCCGAGGAGGAGGAGGAGCTGTCGCAGTCCGTCGACCTCATCTTCACGGACGACCACGTGCTCATCCGCCCCGATCCCGAGCGCATGGACCTCGCGTTCCGCGCCGACGAGGAGCTCCAGAAGCTCGTCAACAAGCGGAAGGTCCGCTTCCTCAACACGCACGCGGCGAAGGTCAGGAACGCGCTGCGCGCGCGCGGCGAGAACTGGCGCATGGCGCGCGCGCCGATCTCCCAGGACGACATGAAGCGCATCGTGCTCGACGCGCGCGTCGCGATCGGGGAGCGGGCGATCTACTACTACAACCAGGCCGTCGGCACGCGCTACGTCACGGCGGGCGGCTTCGCCGCCGCCGCCGAGCTGCCGGCGGACGAGTTCCGCGCGCAGATGCGCGAAGTCGTCGCGCTGCTGAAGAAGCGCAACCGCACGGGCCATCCAGAGGTCGACCTCTTCCCGACGACGACGCCGATCGACGTCAAGGCCGCGCTGAAGGCGCTCGACGTCGACGCGCTTGGAGACGCCGAGCTCCGCGCGGCGGTCGACAGGGTCGCGATCGACTGGCGCATGTCGCTTCCGGGCGGGCTCCGCGAGGAGTCGGTCGAGAACTTCGAGTGGCGCAACGCGATGTGCGCGGCGGTGACGGCGGGCCCGAACGAGACGGAGGCCGCCGACCAGGAGCTCATCCAGGGCATTTCGCCCGAGTTCTACCGACAGATCGAGTGGCTTCCCGGCGCGCGCATCGACCGCGGCGAGGTGATCTTCGACCCGCTCTGGGATGAGTTCAACCGCACGCGCGACCCCTCGCTCGCGCCGCTGTGCGACCCGCGCGTGCGCAACATCATCTTCAACCTCGTGCGCCTCTTCAACGACGTCGAGTTCGTGAACATCGGGCGCATCGCCCGTTCGCTCGCGCGGCGTCCGATCGAGGGCTCGCGCCATGGCAGCGTCTACGTCGTCCAGTGCAAGACCGCCGTCTCCGAGGACGTGCGCACGTTCCTGCTGCGCTTCCAGAAGTGGGGCGTCGCCGAGCATCTCGACGAGGGAAAGGACCTCCTTCAGGCGACGATCGAGGCGAACGAGTACGCGGACTACATCCTCGACCGGCGCCTCATGTGCCGCCAGCTCGGCATGAACCTGCCGACGCGCGTCGGCATCGCGCAGTTCCCGGAGACCTACCACGGGCACAACCAGTACAACGGCACGACCGTGCGCGCGTACGGGTACGTCCGCTCCTACGTCCACGGCACGGCGACGGACAAGGTCCCGCCCGCGCGCTTCCGCAACCCCGCGTTCGCGCTCGCGTTCGCGCGCCTCATGGGCGAGGCTGCCGCGCACGACCTCGTCGTCGGCCGCCGCTCGACCGAGACGAAGGAGAACCTCTTCGACAAGAACTACGAGGTTGTGCAGTTCGGGCCCGACGGGCTCCCCGTCCGCATCGTCGTCACGGACCACGCCGGCAGCTTCGTGAACTACCTCCACACGTTCGAGGACTCCGTCGCGCCGTACGCGAACGTCGTCCGCCGCCGCGCCTCCTTCGTGCCGGACGTCGCCGCGTTCGCCGATGCGTTCGTGACGGCCTTCGAGCGCACCCTCGGCGAGGTCCAGGCGAAGTACCGCGAGCGCCGTCGCGCGTTCGACGACCTCTTCGTCCACCGTCCGTTCGACGCCGCGGGGTCCGGCGCGTACCGCTGGGCCAAGACGCTCGAGCGGCTCGACACGTGCGACCCCGCGTCCGTCGCGAACGCCCTGCGTGCCGCGATCGAGGCCGTCTGATGCTGAAGTACGCGCTGAGGCGGACGCTCGAGGTCGTCCCGACGACGGTCGGGATTCTCCTTCTCGCCTTCGCGCTGTTCAACGTCGTCGGCGGTTCGCCGGCGGAGGCGATCCTCGGAAAGAACGCGTCGGCCGAGTCGATCGCCGCCTTCAACCGCAAGTACGGCTACGACCGTCCGCTCGTCTTCGCCCGCGACAGCCAGTTCGTCCGCTTTCTCGGCGACCTCGCGAAGGGCGACCTTGGCTATTCCGTCGAGATGAAGGAGCCCGTCGCGGACGTCCTCAGGCGTGGCGTCGGGCCGAGCCTGTCGCTCACCGTGCCGATCCTCGTCGGCGGCACGGCGCTCGGGCTCCTCCTCGCCCTCGTCGCGGCTGCGTGGCGCGGGCGGTGGGCCGACCGGGCGATTCTCTTCGTCTCGACGGTCCTGATGAGCGTCAACTACGTCGTGTGGGTCCTCGCGGGACAGTTCCTCCTCGCCTACAAGGCGGGGCTCTTCCCGATCTGGGGCTACCGCAACTGGTTCTACCTTGTCCTTCCCGTCCTGATCGGAATCGTCTCGTCGCTTGGCGTGGACGTGCGGTTCTTCCGGACGGCGATTCTCGACGAACTCTACCGTCCGTACGTCCTCACGGCGCGCGCGAAGGGGCTCTCCGGCGCGACAATCCTCGTCCGGCACGTCCTTCGGAACGCGCTCATCCCGATTGTCACCTACATCTCCCTGTCGATTCCCTACCTCTTCACGGGTTCGCTTCTGCTCGAGTCGTTCTTCGGCATCCCGGGGCTCGGCTCGGTGTCGATCAACGCCATCCACTCGGCGGACATGGCCGTCGTCCGTTCGGTCGTCGTCCTCGGTGCGCTCCTCTACCAGTTTGTGAACCTTGTCACCGACCTCGCCTACGCCGCGCTCGACCCGCGCGTGCGGATGCGTGGATAGACGGCTTTTCAATCTATTGTGGTTGGCGGTTGCGCTCCGCCACAATATTTGGTATCATATCGCCATGAAACGTTTCCTCAGAGCTGTTTTGCCGGCGTTCCTGCTGGCTGTGTCTGTTGGCCAGATCTACGCGTTTACGAACTTCTCGTCCGAAATCGCAGATTATATCGGGGAATCGCAGAAAAACGTTCAGTTTGCCTTCTCGCTCGGCATCTTTTTCCTCGGCATGGGCGCGGCGTTTTTCGGGAAGATTGTCGAGCGGAACATCCGCCTCTCGACGATCATCGGGACGACGCTCTTCCTTTCGGGGCTTCTCGTGACCGAAGTCGGCATCCACATGAAGTCGCTTGCGATGATCTATCTCGGCTACGGCTTCCTCATCGGACTCGGCACCGGAGTCATCTACATCTCCCCCGTCAAGACGATGATGCTCTGGTTCCCCGAACACAAGGCGATTGCGGCGGCGCTGCCGATCATTTCGTTCGGACTCGGCTCCACATTGTCGACGATTCTCTTCAGCGGCATCCACTGGGGCGAGCCGGGAGCGTCCGTCGCGGTGTTCCAGCTCCGCGGTTTCATGGACTACGGCATCACGAACGTCTTCCATGCCTACGCAATCTTCTACGCGGTGCCGATGGTCGTCGCGTGTTTCCTCCTGAAGAAGCCGAAGATCCAGGTGCAGAGCTTCGGACACGGCATACCCTCGCTCGAATTCAGCTACTGGCAGCTTTTCGCCAACCGCTTCTTCTGGCAGTCGTGGTTCTTCATGTTCCTCAACATCTCCGCCGGCCTCTGCCTGATTCCGCTCGCGAAGCAGATGATGAGCTCGCCCGACGTCTACGGCGGCAACGCAAAGCTCATCACGTGGATCGTCGCGCTCTCGGGGCTCATGAACGGCGGCGGGCGCTTCCTCTTCGCCTGGTGGTCCGACCGCCTTGCGAAGCGCATCAACATACTTCTCATCATCCTCGCGATTTCCGCGGGCATCATGCTCGCGAGCTTCCTGCCGATTTTGATAGGTCTCGCGCTCCTCGTCATCAATGCCTGCTATGGCGCTGGATTCTCGGTGATCCCCGCGATCCTCGCGGACCACTACGGCATGACGAACATCTCGAAGATTCATGGCGCCGTCCTCTCTGCGTGGGGCTTCGCGGGGCTTGCGGGCAACCAGGCGGCGATGGCCGTCTCGAAGGCGTTCGGCGGCTACGGGGAAGGGGGGCATGGCTATGTCGCCGTCGTCACGCTCCTTGTCGTCGTCTATTCGCTCAACTTCGCGAACGTCCTCCTGCTCAGGAAGCAGGCCTCCGCATCCTGAGGCCTCCGCGCGCGCGACACGTGCGTGTCGCAATTGGTTGACAACTGCAGGCGACATTTGATAGCATTATCCACAACTTGGCGGAGAAGGGGGTTGTAAGCAGATGAAAAAAGGTTGTTTCTTGTGTTTGGGGACGTCGGTGTGCCTGACGTTCGGGGCAGTTGGGGCAACTGTCACTTGGGATGGCGACGCGGGCGACGGAAAGTGGAGCTCGCCCACGAACTGGTCCGGTGACAACCTCCCCGGGGTGAACGACATCGTCGTGTTCCCTCTTGCTGCCTTGCCAAGCGATCACGTCGTTCACCTCGACGGCGACTACACGGTCAGGTCGGTCAACATAACGGACACAGGGAACGATCTGACGATCGACGGCGACGACGGCCAGGGCGGGCTGCACAAGCTGACCCTCTCACGTATTGGCGAAAGCGGAACGGGGAACGGAGTTCTCCGCCTCAAGTGCGGCGTCGTGCAGGCCGCGAACGGAAACTGGAAGGGCAATGGATGGACTGCCGCCGTCTGGCTGTGCGGTCCCGTTGAATCGTCCGGCGACTACACGCTGACCTTCGACGGGGCGCAGAACTCGAATGTCGCCATCATGGACGACGCCGATCTCGACGGCACGTCCATTGTCGTGAAGAACTGGTCGTTCGACCTTGGGCACAACACGGAAGTGACCGATCATGGCGGTACCGTCCTTGCGACGGGGGGCCGGCTTCTCTCCGCCGCATCCGTCGAGCTGACGAACAATGGCCTTGGCTACAATCCCACCAGCGAGATGTGCCTTCAGATCTACAACACGCTCTATCCCCTCGCCGATCGCTTCGGCAAGGACGTCCCCCTGCGCATCACGGGATCCGGCGCGGCGATCAAGTACTTCGGACATGCGACGGAGAGCGCCGACCAGCATTTCAACGACCTCCGTCTCGAGTCCGGAAGGCTGTTCCTGCAGGTTGAATCGGGGGCGGACGCCAATCCCTGCACGGTCTACATCGGCGGCTATACGCGCTCGCCCGGCGCGACGTTGCAGTATCGCTCGAACAAAAACGGACGTCTTCGCGTCTCGGGCGCGGCGAACGAGCACGGCATGTGGAAGCCGTGGGCGTTCTACCTCCAGAGCCAGACGTTCCTCAAGGTCGACGAGACGGATCCCGGCGACGTTCCGCTGATTGTCCCGCTGGCGGACGCGGACTACGTGCAGCTTGCTTCCAGCGGCAATCCAAAGGACGCCGTTATTAACATGGCAGACGTGGAGCTGACGCTTGACGAGGACGTCGAGGCGTGGGCCCTGCGTCTTTTCAACTCCAAGACGAACATCCTGCATCTCGGGACCCACAAGCTCAAGGTCGCGTCCGGTGCGATGATCTTGCGCCCGTCGTACCTCTCGAAGATCGACGCCGCGTCGGGCGGGGCGCTCGTGTTTGGCGGGGAGGACATCGTTCTCGGCGTGCGCCAGGGCGACCAGTCCGGACAGGCCGAGGTTTCGGCGCCAATCGAATGGGAGCGCCCGAGCGGCTCCGCGGTGCAGTATCCGAGCCTCGCGTTCGAGGAACTTCGCGCCCGCGTGGTCGTGGACGGCCGTCGTGGGCTTGTCCTTTCGGGCGAGGACCGGATCGGCGACTATTACGCGCTCGCAACGGGGGCTGCTGCCGACGATAACAGCAATTCGTCCTATCTCGTTTTCGCCGGCGACTCCGACCGGACGTTCCACGGGCCCGTGACGGGCACCGTGCCGTTCCGAAAGGAGGGCAGGGGCGTGCTGCGGTTCTGCGGGGACTATGCCGGACGCATAAGTGCTGGCGGCAACATTGTCGCGGAAGGGACCGTCGTGTTCGAGAAGTCGAACTATCCGGCGTCGGCCGTCCTCCCGGGGGCGACGCTTCTCGTCGGTTCGGCATACGCGAACAACAACCTGAAGCCGGCGTATTCGTCGGGGGCGCGTGTCGGCGGACTTGGCACCGTGGGTGCGGCGACCGCCACTTCGGGCCTTGTCCTTGCCCCTGGGCTCGACGGCGTCGCGGGAACCTTCAAGTGGGGTGGCAGCATGACGCCCGCAGGCGACCTGGCGATTGAGTTCTTCGCGGACGAAGAGGCGAACGGGTGCGTGCAGGTGAACGGGCAGATGTCGTTCCAGGAGATGGCGAACAACGGCGGGACGCTGACGCTCAGGGTGACCGATCCGCATCGTGGCGCCGTCGACTACCGCGGCCGCGAGTTCATGGTCCTCAACTGGACGGGCGCGGTGGTTTCGTCCCCGGCATCGGTCACTGTGGCGATCGAGAACGGCTCGCCGCGGACACTCGACACGTCCGAGGCCACATGGCGATACGATTCGAAGGCGAAGGCCGTGTATGTCTCTGGCGTCAAGAATCTCCGCGGGATGGTCATCAGCGTCCGGTAGCGCGTCGCAGGCGCGCGTCTGCCGGAGTCCCGGATTATGGTATAATATCCGGCACGCATGAAGATCCGCGAGACACATGTCAGGGTGGCTCTCTTGGCGGTGGTTTTCGCCGCCATGCTCTGGGGCTTTCGGGCGATGCTCCTCCACCATGCGCCGGACGTGTTCAGGTCCGAGCTCGAGGACATGTCCTTCGGATGGTACGTGCCGCTCTTCTCCCTCTACGTCGTCTGGACGGAGCGCGCGACGGTCCGCGCGTCGCTCGGCGCTCCGTCGTGGGCGGGGCTGTTCGCGGCGCTGCCGTTTCTCGCGCTCGGCTTCCTCGGCGTGCGCGGCATCCAGCTCCGGCTCGAGATCGTCGCGTTCGTTGGGCTGCTTGTCGCCGTTCCGTGGGCGTTCTTCGGGCTGAGGACGGCGAAAGCCGTCCTCTTCCCCGCCCTCTTCCTCCTCTTCTGCATCCCGCTTGCGACGTTTCTCGACGTCGTGACGGTTCATCTGCGGCTCCTTGCGAGTTCGACGGCCTTTGCCGTGGCGCGGGGCCTCGGCGCGGACATCGTCCAGCAGGGGACGATGGTCGGCGCGGCCGACGGCTCGTTCGCGATCGACGTGGCCGATCCGTGCAGCGGGCTCCGGTCGCTTTTCGCGCTGATGGCGCTGACGGCGGCGTACGGCTACTTCACGCAGCCGACGTGGCTCCGCCGCGGCATCCTCTTCGCCGCGTCCGTCCCGCTGGCGATCCTCGGCAACGTGGTGCGCATCCTCTCGATCGTCCTTGTCGCGAGCTCCGCCAGCCCCGGCTTCGCGACGGGTTTCTACCACGACTATTCGGGGTTCGTCGTCTTCGCGGTCGCGATTCTGCTGATGGTGGCCGTGGGCGAAGGAATCGCGAGGGCGTTCGAGCGAGGCGACGACAGGCCGCAGGCGGCAGGCGACGGGCGGTCCCCGTCTCGTGTCCCGTCGCCCCTGCCCCGCGCCTCCCGTCTCCCGTCTCCCGTCCCTTTCCTTGCCGTCCTTGCGGTCGTTCCGGCGATGGCCTTCCAGGCGGCGACGCCGGAGGTCGTCGTCGCCGAGGCGCCGGACGTCCACCTGTGCGAGATCCCCGGCTTTTCGTCCGAGGCGCTCGAGCCGTCCGAGGCCGAGTTGACCGTCCTTCCGGCCGACACGGCGATCGAGAAGCGCCGCTACGTCGGCGACGGCGGCGAGTGGATGACGGTCTCCCTCGTCGTCGGCGGGAAGACCAAGAGCTCGATCCACCGTCCGGAGCTCTGCCTGCCCGCTCAGGGGTTCCGCATGGACCGTCCGCGCACGCGCGACGTCTCGGGGACGAGCTGGCGGATGATCGACCTGACGGCGAAGGGCTCCCCGACGTTCGGCTTCGCGTACACGTTCTTCAACCAGGAGGGCTACCGGACGTCGAGCCACGTCTCGCGCATCCTGCGCGACGTGGTCGACCGCAGCCTCTTCAACCGCATCGACCGCTGGGTGATGGTCTCGGTCAACGCGTCGCGGAGCGACGACGCGGGGCTTGCCGCGCTCCTGGCGCGCCTTCGGATCGGGAAAGGCGGGAAGGAATGAGGAACCTGCTTCTCCGGCTGACGCCGTTCGCGGTCGTCTTCGTCGCGGCGCTTGCGCTGACGCTCGTGCTCACGCCGGTCGTGCGCGAGGTCAACCGGCGGCTCGGGCTGGTCGACAGGCCCGATCCGCGCCGCATCAACAAGGTCCCGATCCCGCGCGGCGGCGGCGTCGCGCTCTTCCTCGGGCTGTTCGGGTCGTACGCCGTCTACGTCCTGGCGACGGGCGCGCCCTGGGTCGGCTCGTCCGCGGGGGTCCACTCCCTTCGCCTCGTCGCGCTCTCGGCGGCGATCTTCCTCCTCGGGCTTGCGGACGACAGGTGGAACCTGGCCCCGAAGCTGAAGTTCCTCGGGCAGCTCGTCGTCGCGGGGCTTGTCTGGGGCTGGGCTGGGCTCGGCTTCCACACGCTCTGGCCGTCGATACCCCCGGTCGTCGACTGCTGCGTGACGGTGTTCTGGATCGTCGGCGCGGTGAACGCGTTCAACCTGATCGACGGGCTGGACGGCCTTGCCTCCGGCATTGCGCTCATCGCGGTCCTCGGCATGGCGGGGGCGCTGATCTTCTCGGGCTATCCGGACCGGACGCTCTTCCACTTCGCGTTCGCGGGCGCGCTTCTCGGCTTCCTGCGGTACAACTACAACCCCGCGTCCGTCTTCCTCGGGGACTCGGGGTCGATGCTCGTCGGCTTCCTTGTCGCGGCGCTTCCGCTTGCGACGCAGGCCGCGAACTCGTTCCTCGTCTCCGTCGGCGTGCCGATGCTGGCGATGGGGGTTCCGATCTTCGACACGTCGCTCGCGATCCTCAGGCGGTCGATCCGCCACGTCATCTTCCGCCGCGGGGAGCGCGGGCCGGAAGAGGGCGACAGCGACCGTGTGATGTCGGCGGACCACGACCACCTGCACCACCGCATCCTCCGTTCGGTCGGGCTGAACCAGCGCAAGGCGGCGTGGATCCTCTACCTGGTCACGCTCGGCGCCGTCCTTTTCGGCCTTTCGGGGATGCTGCTCCGCTCGAAGTCCGCGGGCCTGTGGCTTTTCGCCTTCGCGGTCGCCTCGGTGATCGTCTTCCGCGACATGGCGCGCGTCGAGCTGTTCGACGCGGGGCGGCTCCTGTCGTCCTTCGCGCGCGACCGCGCGTCCGCCGCGCGCCGCCGCTGGGCGCGGCTCGCCATCCCGTTCTTCGTCGCGTTCGACCTGCTTGCGCTCGGGGCGACCTTCTTCGTGATGCTCTACGCGCTGCAGCTCCCCGTGACGAGGCACGCGGTCCGCATCGCGCTGCCGATCCGCGTCACGGCGACCTTCGCCTGCCTCATCTTCTTCCGCACCTACGTGACGGTCTGGTCGCGCGCGATGTCGTCGAACTTCCTGCGCCTGATGCTCGCCTGCGCGGCGGGGTCCGTCGTCGGGTCGGTCGGCGTCTACTACGCGCCGCAGATCGAAGCGAAGGAGCTCGTCGGCGCGACGCTGCTCTACTGCCTCCTCTCCTTCGTCGCGCTTGCGTTCGTCCGCCTGGTCCGCCAGCTCGTCCGCGACGTCTTCTACTCGCTCGACTGCTCGCGCCTCAAGGGGCGGAAGGACGTCTCGCGCGTCCTCGTCTACGGGTCGGGGCTTCGCTATCGCGCGTTCCGCCGCGAGCTCGTGCGGTCGGCCGCGGCGAACGACCGCATCATCGTCGGTCTCCTTGACGACGACCTCCTCCTTCGCGGGCAGTACATCGGCGGCATCCGCGTCCTCGGGACGCTGCTCGAGGCGCCCGACATCGTCAACCGCGTCAACGCCGACGCCGTCGTGGTCGCGTGCGAGATCTCGGACGACTGGCTCAAGATCGTCCGGGAGACGCTTGCGCCGACCGGCGTGAGGGTCACGCACTTCAACTTCACGGAAAAGGAGATATAAGAGACATGGCATACGACAGGGAAGAGGTTCTCAGGTACCATCTCGGCGGAAAGGTCGCGGTCGCGCTCCCGAAGCCGCTCAAGACGAAGGACGACCTTTGCCTCGCCTACACGCCCGGCGTCGCGCACGCGGTCCGAGAGATCGACGCGAACCCGGACGCGGTGTGGGACGTCACGGCGAAGCGCAACCTCGTCGCGGTCGTCTCGGACGGCACGGCGATCCTCGGGCTCGGCGACCGCGGCGCGGCGGCGTCCATCCCCGTGATGGAGGGCAAGGCCGTCCTCTTCAAGGCGTTCGCCGACGTCGACGCCTGGCCCGTCCCGCTCGCGCACTGCCGCAGGGACGGGAAGGACACGGGCCCGACGGACCCCCTGCGCGTCATCGACGCCGTCCTCGCGATCGCGCCCCAGTACGGCGGCGTCAACCTCGAGGACATCGCGAGCCCCGCCTGCTTCGAGATCGAGGACACCCTCGACCGGATCCTCGACATCCCGGTCTTCCACGACGACCAGTGGGGGACGGCCGTCATCTCGCTCGCGGGCGTGATGAACTACGCCCATCTCGCCGGCAAGGAGCTCAAGGACCTCAAGGTCGTGATGAACGGCGCGGGCGCGGCGGGCATCCGCATCTGCGAGATGTGCAAGGCCGCCGGCGTCGTCGACGTCACGATGTGCGACTCGAAGGGGACGATCCGCAGGGACCGCGCCGACCTGAACCCGTACAAGGCGCGCCACGCCGTCGAGACGAACGCGAAGACGCTCAGGGAGGCGATCGCCGGCGCGGACGTCTTCATCGGCGTCAGCGCCGCGAACGTGCTGACGGGCGACGACGTGAAGACGATGGGCGACTTCCCCGCGATCTTCGCGATGGCGAACCCAGACCCCGAGATCGCGCCCGAGGAAGTCGCGAAGGCGCTCGCCGGCCGCAGGTACGTCATGGTGACGGGCCGGAGCGACTATCCGAACCAGATCAACAACGTCCTCGGCTTCCCGTACCTCTTCCGCGGCGCCCTGGACGTCCGCGCGACGACGATCAACACGGAGATGAAGGTCGCCGCGGCGAACGCCCTCGCGATGCTCGCGCGCGAGCCGGTTCCGGACGAGGTGAAGGCGCTCTACCCGAACGAGACGCTCGAGTTCGGCACGGGCTACATCATCCCGAAGCCGTTCGACCGCCGCCTGCGCGAGATCGTCCCCGCCGCAGTCGCCGAGGCCGCGCGCCGCACCGGCGTCGCGCGGACGGCCGTGGGCTGATTCCAGCGCCTATCGAATGTCGCGCGCAGGTGAAGCGCGCAGCCGCTAGGGGCGCCTCTCCGAGGCGCCCGCCGCGGCGAAGCGGGGATGCCGCGCTCCCGCGCATGAATTTCCCGGCGCCCGCTCGGCGCGAGATGGTTTTCGGAGAGTTCTCACTCTTCCCCGCGCAATTATGCTATAATAATGCACGAAGGGGGAGGTAATGAGAACACTTCTGGTTGCACTGACTGCCGCCGTGTGCGGTTTCTATGCCGAGGCTTCCGTGGCACCGTCGGATTTTCGCCGGAGCATCGACATTACTGTTTCCGGATATGCCGGTGAGTCGGCGCTTGCCGATTTCCCGGTGCTCGTCCGGTTGACGGCTGCGAACTTCGGCGCGCTTGGCTATGGGGCGTTTAATAGGCGCAGCACGCCCGCGACGCTCGACCTCGCGGGCGGCAAGCGCGTCGCCGGGCGCGCCGTCGACGCCGGCTGCTACGAGAGCGTCGGCCGTCCGCTGGCGGTCGTCATCCGATAGTCTCGACAACAAGGGGGAAGCGAAAATGAAGAAAGCAATGCTGCTCGTTGGACTGGCGTGCGCGATCGGCGGCGCCCTGGCGGACGACTACTTTACCGTCGTCAAGTCGGAGATCAAGGACATTTCGGCTGACACGGACGTCTCGGTCCGAGGCACGCGCATCGTCGGCATTACGGCCAACAGCAAGAACTATACGGTCAACGACCAGGTCTTCCTTGCGGGCTATGGCTGGAGCGCAAACTGGGATCCGTACTTCTGGTTCTCGGGAACGGCCTATCGAACCTGCGGCAACAATGGCGACACGACGATCCTTCCCGGTTCGACGACGCTTTCGACCGACTACAAGAACGCGCTGAACGGTCTCAAGAAGGGCGGCACGACCTCGGCGGTTTCATACGGCCGGTCAAATTGCGGCTTGCGCGGCTTCCAGGTCGGCAAGACCTACGAACTTCAGATATGGGTCTCGAACGCGGCGGCCGGAACGGACCAGACGGTCACGATCACCGTCGGCGGGCGGGATTTCGTCCTCCGCCCCAACACGGGAGACGGCCTCGGACAGTACCTGACGGTCGAAATGATTGCGCACGTGGAATCCTCCGATCGTTTCTATTTCTATGGCGACGGCTCGACGTTTCCGGGACAGTACAACATGCTCCAGGTGCGCCAAGTCGAGAACGGTACAACGCCCTCTGCGACGTACACTTGGTCTCCAGCCGAAGCGGCGGAGAATCCTCTCTGGCTCCAGACCGGGACGAACTGGAAGGACTCGGAAGGCGCCGCCGTGTCGGGGGATGTCTCGCTTTGGAGCGACGATGCAGGCTTCTTGAACAAGGCCGAGTTCCCCTCGGGGTCGGACATATACACGGGCGCAAACGTCTATGCGGACACGGTTTCGGTCGATGGCGACGCGGTCGTCTCAAACGACTATTTCATGGGCGTCTCGCGCTTTTCGGCAACGGGCAAGCTGTCTTTGGACGGCTACGGGACGCTGGTCGTCGGCGAGACGCTTTCCTTTGACGGCGTCCTCGAGCTGAACAACGGCGCACTCGTGGCGAACGGCACCGTCGCGACAACAGGTCCGCTGACCGCCAAGCCGAATGCAGGTCCGATCACGGTGGAGACGACGACTCGCTTTGACGCAGCCAAGGTGTCTTTCGGTCAATCTGTCGGCATCCGCCTTGAGAATTCTGGCGACGGCCAATTTTCCTCCGGTGCCGAGCTGGAGTTGACAACGCCCTCGGACGTGGCCTTTACCGGATTGCTCTCTTCGCCGAAGCTCGTCAAGAAGGGGTCTGGCACGCTGACCTACACCGGCTATTCGTCGGGTCAGACGGAGGTCTCGGTGCTGGAGGGCGGCCTCAAGCTCGGCTCCCCGCTCAAGCTGCCGGGCGTCGTCTACGACTTCGACGCGTCGGACGCCGAATCGGTGACCGTGACGGATGGCGTGCTGAGCTGGAAGGACCAGGCTGGCGTCCGGACCTTCGCATACCAGGACCTCTCGTCGAGCGATTCCGATTCACTCAAGTCCACCCCGGCGACTTACGACACGTCGGACTATTTCGGCGGACGCGGCGCGGTGACGTTCGCCGACAAGGACGATCCGACGTCGCATACGCAGCTGCGACTTGACGCGGCGCAGTCCTACGGCTCGGTGTTCATCGTCTACTGGGAGGACGTGATCCGCTCGTACGCGCAGATCATGGGCGAGACGGAGAACCGCCGACAGGGCATCGGCCGCCGCAATTCGGCAACGGCCGGCAGCAACAACAACCGCTGGGCGAGACGCGTAAACAGCGACGGATCAATTTCCGGCACGCTCATCAACACGTCGGAGAACGAGTGGGCCAGGATTTCGCAGGGCAAGGCGGAGCTTGTCTATGTGGCGTCCGCCGGCGATACAATGCGGACGGACAAGAGCCACATGCTTGGCTCGTGCGCGACTGCCACGAGTGCCGGTATCAATTATGCTTATTGCGGGGCGATTGGCGAAGTGCTGGCCTTCAGCCGCGACGTCACACACCCGGAGCGCCGCGTCATCTCGAAGTACCTGGCCGCCAAGTGGGGCGTCGGGACGGATGTCTACCAGCCGATCAACCCCGAGGCGACCGTTTCCGTGGCATCGGGAGCAAAACTCGATCTCGGCGAGTTTGTCGGACTCGCCGTCAAGGACGTCGAGCTGGCGGCTGGATCGGCCGTCGCCGTCGACGAACTTCCGGAGAGCGGCGCGATTCTCAGCCTTTCGAGCGGCACGGCGGCCCGGTATGACGGTGTCCGGCTGTTTGTCGGCGGGCGCGACCGGTCGGGCGCGTATCGTCTTGCGGCGTCGGCCGAGGCGCTGTACGCAACGAAGATCGCAGGCATGTGCATCGTCATCAGGTGACGGACCGCAACCGTTCAATAAAGGTGCGGCGAGCTTGTTTGAATTGGCGCAAGGTGTCTGACACTCCGCGCCAATTTTGTTTGCGCAATCGGCGCGAAATAAATTTCGCAAAGTTCTCACCTCCTCGGACGCGATTGTGCTATAATCGTCGCCAAAGGGGATATCGATGAGAGCACAACTGATTGCGCTTGCAGCCGCCGCGTGCGGATTCCTTTCACTCGCCGACAACGTCGTCTACGTCGCGCCGACCGGAAGCGACTCGAACGACGGGTCGCAGGGACATCCGTTCCTCACGGTCAACAAGGCCGTCGAGACGCTCAACGAGACAGAGGGCATCAACGAGACGGGCGGCACGGTCTACCTTGCGGACGGCACCTACGCCGACGAGCTTCCCGTCTTCACGACGGCGAACGTCGTCAGCAACACCGCCGTTGTCGTGACGAACGCCATCTCGATCGAGGGCCAGAGCGGGGATCCTTCCAGGGTGACGGTGAAGCGCACGGCGGCGAACGGGCGCTTCCGGCTCTTCTATCTCAACCACGCTTCCGCCGCCCTCAGGTACCTGACGGTCAGCGACGGATGGAACGACAATGGCAAGCCGGGCGGCGGAATCTACATCGGCTCGGCCGGCGGAATTGTCTCCGACTGCGTCGTGGAGTCGTGCAAGAACGGCGGCAACAACGCCAACGGCGGCGCGGGCATCTCGATGGAGAACGGCAGGGTGCTCCGCACGATCGTGCGCAACTGCAACGCCGACAACATGCGCAACTACGGCCACGGCATCTACGCCTCGGGCGGCGTGATCGACAACTGCCTCGTAACAGGGTGCAGATCGTCCCATCACGGTTCTTCCTGCAACGGAAACGCCGCGGTATACCTGACGGGAACTGCCAAGATGGTCAATTCCACCGTGACGAAGAATACGTCGTGCCTTGTGTCCGGCGTCTGGATTGCAAGCGACAACGCGCAGGCGGTCAACTGCGCGGTTTACGGGAACTTGCTTTGCTCGAGTTCACATAACGACGGCATGACGAAATTCATCGGCTGCTTCGCCTGCAAGAACCACGGCACCACCGTGACTCCGGCCCACAATGCGGGGCTTGGCGACATCTACTTGAACTGCGCGAGCGAGTCCGAGCCGTACACGGCGAGCTGCATCAAGCTGACGTCGTCGCCTTTCGCCGACTATGACGGCTCCGACTACACGCATGGCGTCTATTCGCCGCTCGCCAATACCGGCGATTCCGCTCTTGCTCGTTCGATCTCCGCGAGCTCGGCCGATTTGTACGGAAATCCCCGCTATTCCGGGGCGCATGTTGACATCGGCGCCTACGAATTCCCGGAAGGCTTTGCGGTCTATGCCTACGCCGACAAGTATTCCGTCGTGATTCCCGGTGGAAATCCCGTTTCTTTTACGGCCGAGTCAAGCGGCGCGACCGCGGAGGTGACCTATACGTGGGATTTTGGCGACGGCGAGTCGCTGGAGACGACCGAGACGAAGGTTGAGCATTCATATGCGGCGCCGGGCCAGTATTCCGTCTCCGTCACGGCGAGCGACGGGAGCGGCAGCGACACCTATGTTTTCCCCCAGCGGGTGTTGGTCAGGAGCTTTTCGTGCGATTTTGCGATCGTGACGACGAACGTCATGGTCGGGGCGTCGGCGTCCTTCCGCGTCGAGAACATCGTTGGAGCCGCCCCGCAGTCCTACACGTGGGATTTCGGCGACGGAGTGTCCGAGACGGTCTCAGACCTGTCCGCTTCGCATGTCTACGCGGCCGCAGGGAAGTACGGTGTGTCCGTCGTTGCCAACGGCGGCGCGGCGGGAAGTCTTGACTATGCGTTCGACACGACTGTCGACGTCGTGCAGAAGGACATCTACGTCAACGCGGCGGGATCAGAGACGTTTCCGTTCGAGATAGCGGCAAAGGGGGCTAAAACGCCTTCTGTCGCGCTTTCGTACGCTGTCGATGGATGCGTCGTGCACGTCGTTCCGGGCGAGTACGACCTCAGGGGCAAGGAAACGAAAGTCATGCGGGGAGTCCGTGTCGTCGGCGAAGGCGAAAAGCCCGAGGAGACCGTGTTCAAGGGATACGGGACGAACAACGGCACGAGAAACATCCGTGTCGAGCACGGGAACGCATGGGTGGAGAATCTGACGCTTGACGGGGGCTTTGCGGACTATTCGACAGGCGGCAATCTCTACCTTGGCGCCGGCGTCGTGACGAACTGCATCCTCCGGAACGGCCGCTCCAATTCCAACGGCGGCGGCGGCGGCGGCGCGTTCGTGAAGGGCGGCATCCTCACGCACTGCATCATTACGAACTCCTACCTTGGGAACCGTGGCAACGGAATCGCGCTCCAGCAGACGGGCGGACGCGTGTCGAACTGCCTGATCGGCTACAACAAGCGAGAGTGGCTGAACAGCCGCAATGCGTTCAGCGTTGTCTATGTGACGGGCGGCATCATCGACAACTGCACGATTGTCGGGATGGCCCTCCTCAAGTACAACGCCGACGTTCCGTTCCAGATGGGCGGCAGTTCGGACACCGGCGTGAACGTCGGGACAAACGGAAAGGCGTACAACTGCGCATTGGCGGATTTCAGGTACTACCGGTTCTCCGACGGTTCCCATTGGGCGGAATACGCGGATGAGTCCCCGAGCTGCTGGCGCGGAACCGCGGCGAACTTCGTGAACTGCGTGACGGACGACGCGGAGGCGGTCAACGCGACATGCACGGCCTCGACGACGGCCGGCATGTTCGCCGACTACGCAAACGGCGACCGTCGCCCCGGGACTGCGTTGAGGAACGCGGGCGCGGCGATCGACGGCTGCGCGTTCCCGTCTGTCGACCTCGCGGGCAACAAGCGCGTCGCCGGGCGCGCCATCGACGTCGGCTGCTACGAGGACGTCAGCCATGCGCTCTCGATCCGCATTCGATAGCCGCGACAAGGGAGAAGGCGAAACGAAGAAGTCGATAGGAGCGGAAGGGAGCCGAATTTGCGAAATCGGCGCGAAGTTAATTTCGCAAAATTATCGATTTCGCGAGTACGATTGTGGTATACTCTAACGCGAAAAGGGGACACCGATGAGAACACTGCTGATTGCGCTTTCTGCCGCCGCGTGCGGATTCCTTTCACTCGCCGACAACGTCGTCTACGTCGCGCCGACCGGAAGCGACTCGAACGACGGGTCGCAGGGACATCCGTTCCTCACGATCAACAAGGCCGTGTCGACGCTCAACGCACTGCCCGACATCGCGACGGAAGGCGGCACGGTCTATCTTGCCGACGGCACCTACACCGACGACGTTGCCGATCTTTCGGTTGACGATGCCGTCGTGAGCAATACGGCGGTCGTCGTCACGAACCCGATCTCAATCGAAGGCAGCAGCAAAGACCCCTCAAGAGTGACGGTCCAGCGGACGTCAAGCGACAAGTTCCGCCTCTTCTACCTCAACAACGAAAATGCCGCGCTCCGGCACCTGACCATATCCTCAGGCGAACTGAGGGCCGACTGGCTCCACGGCGGCGGCGTCTTTATCGACTCCAACGGCGGAACGGTCGAAAACTGCATCGTCACGGACTGCAAGAACGGAGGGAACGGGCAGCAGGGCGCTGCGGGCATCTTCATGAAGGCGGGCCGCGTGACGCATACCATCGTGCGCAACTGCACGGCGAAGAATGCGAGAAACTATGGGACGGGAATCTATGCCGAAGGAGGGCTGATCGACAACTGCCTCGTCACGGGGTGCGTCAGCTTCCCCCATCCGAAGGGAAACGGAAACGGCGCGGTTTGCCTCATGGGCACGGCGAAAATGGTCAACTCCACCGTGGCAAAGAACAAGTCCTGCTTCGTGTCGGGCCTGATTGTCGGTTCCGCCACGGCGCAGGCCGTCAACTGCGCTGTGTACGGAAACGAGCTCTGCACGGATTCGCACGACCCGGATTGGACGACCAGATTCACGGGCTGCTGCGCGACATTGGACGTCGGGCGGACAGACCGCGCGCCGCTCGAGGCCGAATCGCTCACCTCGGCCTTCGTCAACTGCGCTTCCGAGAATTTCCTCGCGGGCTCCGCCGGGTGCATCAAGCTGACGTCTTCGCCTTTCGTGGACATTGACGGAAACGATTTCTCGTTTACTGGCAACTCCTCTCCCCTCGCAAACACGGGCGACGGCGCTCTTGCCGCCGAAATCGACGATTCGCTTCTCGACCTTGCGGGCAATGCGCGCAGTTCCGGACTTCGCGTAGACATTGGCGCGTACGAGCTCCAGGAGGTCTATTCCCTGAGGGGCACTTCCGACGTGACGACCGTTATGCTCTCAAGCGGAGGCTCCGTGACGTTTACGGCGGAGACGTCCGGCGCGACCGGGGCCGAGTCGTTTTCGTGGGACTTCGGCGACGGTTCCGCGATGGAGGTCACTTCTGAGCTGACGGTCACCCACGTCTACACGGCCGGCGGTAACTACACGGTGACGGTAAGCGCCTCCGACGGCAACAGGAATGTTTCGTATACATTGCTGGACAAGATCAACGTCCTTGAACTTGGATTCTCCGCAGCTGCCGACGAAACGGCGTTCCTCGTCGGCGCCAACGCCCGATTCTACGTGCACGACGTCACTACTGACGATACCGTGACCTACGTCTGGAATTTTGGCGACGGCGAGACCGAAACGACGACAGAAGAAGAGGTTTTCCATGCCTATGCATCGCCGGGGGCGTATACGGTGTCCGTTGTCGGCACGCTCGCCAATTCTGGCTCTTACGAAAGCGAGGTCGAAGGTCAGGTCCGCGTCGTGCCGCGCGACCTCTACGTCAAGCCGTCAAACCAGGGGGAGGGAGAGCCATATTCGTCCTGGGCTCTTGCCGGCACACGCATAGCGACAGTGCTCGAGTATGCCGTTGACGGATGCGTGATTCACCTTGCTCCGGGTACGTACAACAATGACAAAGCCTCCAACGTCATGGTCGACAAGGCGGTCACGATAGTCGGCGAGGGGGCGACGCCGGACGTGGTCATCATTCCCGGGCATGCAACCAACACGGGGAAGCGCAACATGTCGGTCGTGAACGAGGGAGCGTTCGTGTGCAACCTCACGCTTTATGGCGGATTTACGGGTCAGAGTTCGGATCCCAATCTGAACGCCGGCGGCGGAAATCTCTATCTGACGGCCGGCGTCGTCTCCAACTGCGTCCTCTCGTCGGGACGGACGCGCCAGTCAGGGCCGGACGGCGGCGGCGCGCGCGTGACGGGCGGCCTGCTCACGCATTGCGTCATAACGAACTCGTTTAGCGCAAACCGCGGCAATGGCCTTGTGCTGACGCAGTCGGGAGGGCGCGTCTCCAACTGCCTTATCACATGCAACAAGAAGGAGTGGGAAAGCAGTCGCAATCCTATCAGCCTTGTCTACGTTTCAGGCGGCGTGATGGACAACTGCACGATAGCGAAATGCTGGATCATGTACAATACGAATGAGGGCAAGTTCCAGACGACCGACAAGGCCTTCAACGTGACAGGAACGGGCAAGGCGTACAATTGCGCAATCGCGGACATCAACTATGTCGGCTATTCCAGTGCGGTAGACCAAGTGGTCGACTACACGGAGAAGACTCCCCAGCGCTGGGCGGGAACGGCGGCGAACTTCGTGAACTGCGTGACGGACGATGCGACGGCGATCAACGAGACGTGTCGCGCCTCGACGACGGACAGGATGTTCGTCGACTATGCGGCGGGGAATCTGCAGCCTGGCACCGGGCTGAAGAGCTGGGGCGCGGCGATCGACGGCTGCGCGTTCCCGTCTGTCGACCTCGCGGGCAACAAGCGCGTCGCCGGGCGCGCCATCGACGTCGGCTGCTACGAAGGCGTCGATCATGCGCTGAAGATTGTCATCCGATAGCCGAAGCCAGGGATGGAGGCTTGCCATGAGCGCTTCTCTGCATTCTCTCATCCCCTCCCATCGGGCGTTTGATGACGAATGAATGCGGAAGGTCAATTGCATTACAGGAAGGCCTACGAGAGCGCCGTGGCGATGACGGCGTCGTTGTAGCGCGGCGGATTTGCCGCGGTCTGCCTCGGCGAAGCCGCGCATCCGGCGAATGGCGTGAATTGGCGCGAGGTGTCAGACACTCCGCGCCAGTTGGCGCCAGGTGGCCGTGGCGAAAGAGTGCCCCAAGGTTTCGCAATTGGCGCGATATATTCTGCGCAATCGACTCGCCTTTGGCGTTGGGATATGCTACAATACGTTTCGAGCGAGGAGAACATCCATGAAGAAGCCTTTCGTCGCATTTGTCTGCGCCGTCTGCGGTATCATTTCGCAGGCGGACATCGTCTTCAAGGTGGAGACGAACCACCCTGACGCGGTCTACCGCTGCGGCGAGCGGGCGGTGTTCACCGTGACGGCGAAGGACGACAAGGGCGCGCCGCTTGCGGGGGCATTCACGGCGCGGCTCGACAACTTCGGACCGAAGGTCCTTGCGACGGCGGAGGTCGACCTTGCGAAGACAAACGCCTTCGCGCTCGTCGGCACGCTTGCGGAGCCGGGCTTCCTGCGCGTGCACGTCGACGGCGTGCACGCGCCCGTGGAGCGACAGCAGCTCGACTATTCCGTCGCCTTCGAGCCGGAGAAGATCCGTCCGGCGACGCCATGTCCGCCGGACTTCATGGCGTTCTGGAAGGCGGCGATGGCGAAGCTGGACGCCGAGGTTCCGCTTGACGCGCGAATGGAGCGCGTTCCTGAAAAGAGCACGGAGAAGTGGGACTACTACCGAATCAGCTTCGCGACGTTCGGGCGGCGCGTGTACGGACTCCTCACCGTGCCCACCGACAAGGCGCGCGCGCCGTTCCCCGTCCGCGTGCAGGTTCCGGGCGCGGGCTGCGGGCTCTGGGCCAACCAGATCGTCCCTGCGGCGGACGCGGTCGTGTGCTTCCTCGCCGTGAACGACTGCCCGCCGGACGCCGACAACCTGCCGGAGATGAAGCGGCGCTGGGACGCCGCCAATGCGATGTACCGCGAGAAGTACGGCACGCGCGAGTATTCGTCCGCGGGACTTTCCGAGTCGCGCGAGGCGGCGTTTTTCTATCCGGTCATCCTCGGCATCAACCGCGCCGTCGACTGGCTCGCGAAGCGCGACGACGTCAGCCGCAAGAGCTTCACCTACACGGGGACGAGCCAGGGGGGCGGCATGGGCATCATCCTCTGCGCGCTCAACCGCAACTTCACGAAGGCGGGGTTCTTCGTCCCGGCGATGACGGACACGCTCGGCTACACGGCCGGACGCGCGAGCGGATGGCCCTATCCGAAGGAGACGCACCTGCGCGGCGGAGTCGACGAGGCCGTCAAGAACGCCCCCTATTTCGACGCGGCCAACTTCGCGCCGTACGTGACGTGCCCCGCGCGCGTCGTCGTCGGATTCGCCGACTTCGTCTGCCCGCCCCACGCCGTCTACGCGGCGTACAACCGGCTCGGCTCGAAGGACAGGGAGATATACCACGGCCTTGGCATGGGGCATGGCGTCCGCGGCGAGTTCTACGGGCGCGTCAACGCCTGGATCTACAAAGACCAGTTTGCAAAATGAACAAGATCATTTTCGGATCCGTCGCCGCGCTCGCCGGGGCGTGTGCGCTTGCTGACGGAAACCTTCTGCCGTCCGGTTTCGTTTCCAATCTCTGCACCAAGCAGGGCACGGGCGTAACCTATCTCGCCGCGGAAGGCGACATGCCGGACGGCATTCTCGTCACGACGGACAAGGCGCTCGACCCGATCTACACCATCGAGACGTCGGCGGCCGTGCCGGGTGCGGTCGCGAAGGGCGACCTCATCGTGCTGACGGCCGCCGTTCGCGGTACTTCGGCGAGCGGCAATGTCTCGGTCCTCGCGAAGTTCCAGGACGGAACCTACACGGGCGCTCTCCGCGACTACCTCGCGGGGAACTCGACGGACTGGAAATGGTGTCGCATCACGGGCGTCGCGCCCAAGGACTACGAGGCGGGTTCGATGCGCCTCCATATCTATCCATGGACGGGCGCGCAGCAAGTCGAAATTCGCGGGTGGACGCTCGAGAACTACGGCGCGACGGACGTCGCCTCGCTGCCGCCGCTCCCCGCCGACCCCGACTGGCCTGCGGGCGAGCTCCATTCGCCCGAGGACGCCGCTGACCCCGGGGCGGAGACGCTCGAGCCTCTCACTCCTGAGCAGCTGGCGAAGAAGCGCTACGTGATGCTGAAGATCGACGACGTCGGCAACAAGAACGGCGCGATCGACCCGCTCTTCGCGCGCGTCGCGGACTATCTCGCCGAGAAGAAGCTCAAGAGCGGATTCGGCGTCATCGTGAAGTCCATCGAGTACCAGCCGAACGCCGACTACATCGCCTGGCTGAAGGCGAATGCCGTCGAGAACGGCGGCTACATCGAGTTCTGGAACCACGGCTGGGACCACGCGATGTCGTTCACCTGCAAGGAAGACGACGCGTGCGACCACACCGCCTCCTATGCCGGAGAGTTCGGCACGTCGCTTGAACACCAGAGCGTGCATCTCGCGAAGAGCCTTGACGTGTTCTACCAGTACACTGGCCTTACGATGCACACGCTCGGAACCGCCGGAAACGTCGGCAACGCAGAGACGCTCGAGGCCCTCAGGAAGCGGCCCGAGATGAAGGTCTGGATATTCGGGTCGGGGAGCGACGACGACATCACGATTCTCGGCAGGTGGCTCAACCTCGAGTACGCCGTCGGCAAGGTGAGCTACGCCGACTTCGTGCAGAACTACAAGAAGCACCGCCAGACGGACTACATCGTTCTCCAGGGTCATGCCGCGATGTGGAGCGACGACTACTTCGCCGAATTCAAGAAGGTCGTCGAGCTCCTCGAGAGCGACGGCTGGACCTTCGTGACGCCGTATGAATACCACTGCCTGATGAAGGGCGGCGCGGAAGATCCCGATCCCGACCCCGCGCCCGAAGGCGGCGAACACTACGTCGGCTATCCCAATGCCGCGCCCGCCGCGCCGTATTCGACGCCTGCCACCGCGGCCGCATCGCTCGAGGATGCGCTCGCGTGCGCCGTTGACGGCGCGACGATTCGTGTTGCGCCGGGCACCTACGTACAGAGCGGCGTGATCGTGGTGTCCAACGCAGTGACGATCGTGGGCGACACGGACGATCCGGCCCAGGTCGTCTTCGAGAACCGGGCGACAGGCTCGTGGAGCAAGAACAGCGGCAACTTCATCGTTCGCAACGCGGGCGCCACGCTCGCCAACCTGACGATGAAGAACGGCCACGCGTCGGGCACGAACTACGAAGGGATCTCGATGGCCGGGAACCTCGACCTCGTAAACGGCACGGTCACGAACTGCGTCCTGACGGGCGGCACGTGCGACAACTCCGGCGGCGAAGTCGGCGGCGCGTATGTGCGCGCAGGGCTTCTCACGCACTGCGTCATCGAGGGCTCCGCCGGCGGAAACCGCGCCAAGGCGCTCTTCCTCTACCAGACTGGCGGACTCGTCGAGCACTGCACCTTCCGCAATGCCCAGAACAAGTTCCGGACGAACATGAACCAACAGCTTGCCGCCGTGCGTGTCGCCGGCGGGCGGATGGCCGACTGCACGATTTCCGGATTCCGGCTTGTCGCGGCGGACGGAACGACGACGTATACGCAGCTTGCGTCCGACGGCGTCGCGATTGCCGTCGCATCGAACGCCGAAGTCGTTCGCTGCACGTTCTCGGACTACAGGTTCGCGAACAGCACGGAGACTCCGAAAAACATCGCAGGCCCGTCCGAGTGCTGCGTCGACTGCGTGTTCAACCCGGGGCCGCCATCCTGTTCGCCCAAGATCGGCGGCAGGGATCCGTCCTTTGCCATTGCGCCCGGGAAAGTCTCCATAACGATTTCCAACGCGGTCGCGGGGCGGACGTACGGCTACAGGAAGTCGAAGACGATAGAAGGGCTCAAGACGGCCGCAACGGTGCCGTTCCCGTCCACATGCGAGAAGGGCGGCATCCAGTCGTTCGACATCCCGCGCGAATCCGGTGAAACCGCCTGCTTCTACCAGGTTGTGGAGGAGTAATAGATTTAAAGTCAAAAGAAAGGAAGGCCGGACATGAAGTCAATTCTGAAGCTTTCAGTTTTTGTCGGCGGCATGATGTGCGTACTTGGCGCATTTGCGACAACCTGGACGGGCGGCGGAAGCGACAGTCTGTTTGACCCTCTCAACTGGGGAGGGACAGAACTCGGTACCGCGAACGATGCCGTGTTCTACAATTCCGACGACCTTTCGCTCCGACTTGCTGAAGATTACACAGCAAAGCGCATGTTTTTCTACGGGGCCGGGCATGTCGCAATCGACTTGCAGGGCAACACGGTTTCATTCACCGGAGGAGATGTCCAGGTGAACGCCAACAATGCGAATGCTGAAATCCATGGTGGCGGTAAAATGACGGTGTCAGGCACATTGCGAATTAGTTCGGGGGCGGCCTCGAACTGTTCAATGCTGATCCGCGACACGGGAACGTTTGTCTATCCCAACGCGATTCTGATAGGGCAGACTGCAGGCGGCAGTTTCAACACCCTGATTGTCTCCAACGGGGCGCACTTTGCCGTCAATACGGGCATCCCGATTGCCAATGCCAGCAACTCTGTCTCCTCGAATAACTGCCTGATCGTGACTGGTGAAGGATCTGAGGCCGCCGTGAGCAATGCCGCATATGCGGTCGAGGTGGGGTGGCAGGCGTGCGGTGGAAACAACATGCTTGAAGTGACGGACAAGGGTCTACTCTATTGCGGTAAGACAATTGTCGGCGGTGTGACAAATTGCTATAACAACCTCCTCTATGTGCACGACGGAGGAACTTATACCAACTGCGGTGATTTTGTCATGGGAAACGTAGCGGGCGCGTCTTCGAACAGGGTCCTTGTCGCGGATGGAGGATGGTTCTATGTGAAGGACAATTTTCAGATTTCAGCCAACGCCTGCACGGGGAATGTGTTTACCGTCTCGAACGCTCGCGTGTATTCCGGAAAGCAGATTACGCTTTGCGGCAACAACGCTTCCATCGACAATGAACTGAGAATCGTCAACGGGGGGGGCTTTGAGTCGGCAAACAAACTCAATTTCGCCTGGATGAAGGATGCTGAAGGCAATAGACTCGTGCTTTCAAACGGCTCCTTTAAAGTCACGTCGATTACTGCCGGAAAGAATGATCCGTCGTATGTCCTTGACAACAGGATCATGTTCTGCGGAACAAACGACATGATCACCGTTACGGGCAACGACATCTCTCTCAAGTCCGGAACAATTCTCGAGATTGACTTTCCGCCTGAAGGTAGAAATGTATCCGCAGTTTGCTTGACAGGTGCGGGCTCGCTCAACCTTGACGGCACGATGCGTATTTATGTGGACGCGACCAAGCTGGTTCGCCGGCTTGGTGCCAAGACGACTTATCCGCTTGTGCGTGTCGCCAACGTCATTGCCGACACGGCGCTTGATCATTTGACCCTTTCGCCAGCAGAGAAAGTGTCGGTAGCGTTCACGTCCGATGGCAAGGGTATCGACGTGACGGTCAAACCTGACCATGGGCTTTTTGTGGTTGTTCGATAGAAAGCTTCTGAATCGAAAGGAGTGATGAAATGGGAAAAGTCATGTTGTGCTTCGCCGCCGGGCTCGCTGTAACTGTGTCTTCCGCCGAGAACCTCTTCCCGGCGGACGGGATTGCGCAGTTTGCGCGGCAAGGCCGGTGGCAGTTCGTCGCCCTGCCGGAAGAGGGCGCGGTTCCCGCGGGGTTGCGCGCGGCGAGCGAGAAGACGCTTGAGCCGATCTGGTCCGTCGAGACGTCCGCCGCCGTTGCGTTCGGCGTGAAGAAGGGCGATCTTGTCGCGCTGACGGCCGTTGCGCGCGGCGTCGCGGCGAACGGGGAGGCCGAGCTTGTCGCGAAGCTCCAGGACAAGACCTACGAGGGGATCTTCAAGGATTCCCTTCGCGGCGGACGCGAATGGAAGCGCCAGCGCGTCTTCGGCGTCGCGAAGCGGGACTATGCGGCCGGCTCTCTTCGCCTGCACCTCTATCCCGGCCTCAGGCGCCAGGCGATCGAAGTGAGGGACTGGACGCTCGAGAACTTCGGTCCCGTCGATCCCGCATCGCTTCCCGCGCTTGCCGCGGATCCGTCCGGCTGGCCTGCCGCCGAGCTGAAGCTTCCCGACGGACCGCCCCCGCCCGGACCGATCGATCTGCCGCCGCTCTCCGCCGAGGAGAAGGCGAAGAAGCGCTATATCGTCATCAAGCTCGACGACTTCGACAGCGGGCCTGCCGGCTCGGTGATGCGTCCGAACGGGCAGAGGGTCGTCGACTACCTCAAGAAGCGCGGCATTCCCGCATCCCTTGGAATCTGCTGCAAGTCCCTCGAATGGGGCAATCCGCTCTACATTGACTGGCTGAAGAAAAACGCGCGCGCGAACGGCGGGCTGTTCGACTACTGGCAGCACGGATGGACGCACCAGATGTACATCAAGTGGACGGACGGGAAGACCTACTTCGCCGAGTACGCGATTCCGGACTACGCCTACCAGAAAGAGAACTTCGACAAGGCGCAGAGCACGTTCAAGGAGAAGACGGGACTTGTCCTCGACGGCTTCTGCGCGCCGTGCGGGGTGATCACGGACGACACCCGCCGCCTCCTGCGCGAGCATCCCGAGATCAAGACGTGGCTCTACGGCGACATGGAGCGCCCGGAGGGCAAGTTCTCCTTCCGCCGCACGTGCAACCTCGAATGCCGCGTCGGCGCCGTCGAGATTTCGCCTTTTGTCGCGCAGTACAAGACGCAGCGCACGCGCGACTACATCATGCTGCAGGGCCATCCCTTCATGTGGAGCGACGATTCGTTCGCCGCGTTCGGACGCATCCTCGACCAGCTCGAGAAGGACGGGTGGACGTTCGTCACGCACAGCACGTTCCCGATCGAAACGGCTGCCAGGAAATGAAGAGGCAGAAGAGCGTCTTGTTCGTCCAGTATCCCTGGCGCATGTCGCGCATGCGGCTGGCGGGCATCTACCGCTATGCGAAGGAGAAGGGGTGGCGCGTGCAGGTCGCGGAGTACGGACGCGCCACGGAATCCATTCCCGAGATGCTCAAGTTCTGGAATCCGGACGGCTGCATCGTCGAAGGCGGCTGTCTCGACGTGAAGGGGTTCGACCGGAGGGCCTTCGGGAGGATACCCACCGTCTACTGCGACGCGCAGAACCCCTCCGGGCGCTCGAGCCTGCCGGGGATCGTCCAGGACTCGAGCGAGGCGACCGCGCTTGCCGCGAAAGAGCTTCTCTCCCTCGGGTTCGACGACTACGCGTTCGTCGGCTACCTGAAGCGGCGGCTCTGGTCCGACCAGCGCCGCGACCAGTTCATGAAGATCGTCGTCTCGGCCGGGAAGCGCTGCCATCTGGTGAATCCGCCCGAGGGCAAGACGATCGACGAAATCATCCAGCTGCTCGGGCCGTTCCTCTCGTCCATTCCGAAGCCGTGCGGCGTTTTCGCGGCGAACGACCTCATCGGCGAGCTTGTCCTCCACTGCTGCAACCAGCTCGGCATCGACGTCCCCGGCTCGATCGCCGTCGTCGGGGTGGACGACGACCGTCTCATCTGCGAGAACTCGACGCCGACGCTCACGAGCGTCACGCCCGACTTCGAGAAGTCCGGCTACCTCGCGGCGCACCTCCTCGGGGAGATGATCGACAACCCCGGGCGTTCCGCCGGATCGGTGACGTTCGGGGCGACGGGCATCGTCCGCCGCGCGTCGACCCGTCGCTTCGCGCGGCGCGACGACGCGGTTCGCAAGGCGATCGAACGCGTCCGCACGGAGTCCTGCGAAGGCCTTGCGGCCCGGCAAGTCGCCGACGGGATCGGCGGCAGCCGGCGCAACGCCGAGATGCGCTTCCGCGCGCTTGCGGGGAAGTCCATCGGCGAGGCGATCGTCGAGACGCGCATCGCGCGCGCAAAGGAGCTCCTCCGCGACCGCGCCCTCCCGATCGACGCGATCTACTTCCGCTGCGGCTACAAGAGCAACGGATCCCTCCGCAAGGCCTTTCGTCGGGCGACCGGCATGTCTCTGCGCGAGTGGCGCGACGGGTGCTTCAAGCAGGACGGCGAGAAGTCGGCGTGAAGCGAAGGGAGGCCGCGCGGCCCGCGCGGCCGCCGCGCAGTTGAAGCGGGGGAAGGCGTTTTGCTATACTATCCGCTCGCAGATGATTTCCGAAATCCCACAGCTTGTCGAGAGGATTCTCGCCGCGCGCGGCATTTCCGCCGCGGATCGCGAGGGGTTCCTCAATCCGTCGATACGGGACCTTGCCGGGCCCGAGGAGCTTCCCGGCGTGACGGAGGCGGCCGAGGCGATCCTCGCCGCCGTCCGCGGCGGACGCAAGGTCGTCGTCTTCGGCGACTATGACTGCGACGGCGTCTGCGCGACGGCGATCCTCGTCCGCGCTCTCCGCGTCCTCGGCGCGGACGTCAGCCCGTTCCTTCCCGAGCGGCTGACGGAGGGCTACGGCATGACCGACGCCTCCGTCGCGCGGATGCTTGCGGAGAACCCCGGCGTCTCGCTCGTCGTCACGGTGGACAACGGCATCAACTCGGCCGCGTCCGTCGCCGACCTGAAGGGGAGGGGCGTCGAGGTCGTCGTGACCGACCACCACCTTCCCGGCGAGACGCTGCCCGCCTGCCTCGTCGTCGATCCGAAGGTCTCGTGTCCTGCCCGGCTCGAGAACCTCTGCGGGGCGGGCGTCGCGCTGATGCTGGCGAACGCGCTCGTCGAGGCGGCGCGGTCCGCCGGCGCCTACGACGGGCCGAAGATCGGCGGGCCCCTTGTCGTCCTCGCGGGACTCGCGACGGTGACGGACGTCATGCCGCTCCTCGGGCAGAACCGCATCCTCGTCGCCGAGGCGATCAACCGCTTCGACGCGATCGCCCCCGTCGGGCTCAGGGAGCTTTTCCTCAAGGCCGCGCCGCGCGGCGTCGTGCGCCACACGTCGAAGGACTTCGGCTTCCTCCTCGGCCCCCGCATCAACGCGGCGGGGCGGCTTGCCTCCGGCATGGACGCGCTCCGGCTCGTGCTCGCCGAGGACCGCGAAGTCGCCCGCGAGGCCGCGCGGACCGTCGACAACCTCAACGCCAGCCGCAAGTCGGTCGAGCAGAAGATGCTGGACACGGCCCTTGCGGCGGTCGTGCCCGGCGCGCCTGCGCAGGTCATCGAGATCCCCGGCGGGCACCAGGGCGTCGCCGGGATCGTCGCCGCGCGCGTGATGGAGCGGATGGACCCGTGCGTCCCCGTCTGCGTCGTCGTCGACGGACATGGCTCGGCGCGCGCGCCGGAGGGGCTCAACGTCCGCGACGCGCTCGCGGCGTCCGGCGAGTTCCTCGACCGCTTCGGCGGGCACGCCGCCGCGGCCGGATTCTCCGTGAAGGAGGGGATGGTCGGCGACTTCCGCGCGAGGTTCACCGAGGTCTGCGCGGCGATGCGCGCCGCGGGCCCGGAGGCGGCGCGCGGGGACTGCGTCGACGCCTGGGTGGCGTCCGCCGACCTTTCCGTCGACGTCGTCTCCTGGCTTGCGCGCCTCGAGCCGTTCGGCGAGGGCAATCCGGAGCCGGTGTTCGGCATTCGCGGCGCGCGGCTCGGCGACGTGCGCCCCCTGGGCGCGGACGGACGGCACCTGGCGCTGACCGTCGACGGGATGAAGGCGATCTGGTGGGGCCGGGGCGACCTCGTCGAGGAGCTTCGCCGCACCTCCGCGTCTCCCCGCGACGTCGTGTTCACCGCCGAAGTGTCCGACTTCGGGTCAATTCCGCATGTCGAACTCCGGCTACAGGGGATCCGCTGACGTCCGCGGCAGCGGACGGGGAAGAGAAGAAGATGAACATCCGAAAGACAGTTGTCGCCGCCTTCGCCCTCGCCGCCGCCTGCGCGGCGCTGGCCGCCGTGACGGTCCACCGAAGCTTCCGCAACCGCGACACGGGCTACGTCAACGGCGCGGCGTCCGGCGGTTCGCCGTCGGTCGTGCGTCCGGCGAAGTCGTCCGCCTCCTCCCGGCCGGCGGCGGTCAGGGGCAAGGCGCCGAACAAGGTCAACGGAGCCGTCTCGGAGGTCCAGGACGGCGGCCTTGTCACGGTCTCCGACCGGTCCGGCGCGAGCTGGAGGGTCGCGCTTGCGCACATCGAGGCGCCGAAGGCGGGCCAGCCGTTCGGCCCGGAGGCGTCGAAGTTCCTTTCCGACCTCACGTCGGGGAAGGAGGTCGAGGTCCTCTGGACGAAGAAGCGGGCGGACGGCGCGGTCGTCGGTGAGCTCTACTACAGGCACGAGAAGTTCGGCATGGTCGACGCGAACCTCACGATGGTGAAGAACGGCGCGGCCTGGCATGCGCTGCGCGACGCCGAGAAGGTGTACGCGGCGGCCGAGAAGGAGGCGCGCGCGGCGAAGCGCGGGCTCTGGGCCGCGGCGAAGCCGGTGCGTCCGTCGCTCTGGGAGGGATCCGGGAAGGGGGAAAAATGAAGCCTGCGCTTGTTGTCCTTGCGGCCGGAATGGGGTCTCGCTACGGCGGTCTGAAGCAGGTCGACCCTGTCGGCCCCTCGGGCGAGGCCATTCTCGACTATTCCGTCTTCGACGCCGTGCGGGAGGGGTTCGGGAAGGTCGTGTTCGTCATCCGCCGCGAGTTCGAGGCCGAGTTCCGCGAGAAGGTCGGCTCGAAGTTCGAGAAGGCGGTCTCGGTCGGCTACTGCTTTCAGGACATCGCGGACATCCCGTCTCCCCATGCGGTTCCCGCGGGGCGCGTGAAGCCGTGGGGGACCGCGCACGCGGCGCGCGCGGCGCGGCGGGCCGTCGAAGGGCCGTTTGCCGTCGTGAACGCGGACGACTTCTACGGGCGCGACGCGTTCCGCCGGCTGGCGGCGTTCCTGTCGGACGCGCGGCCGTCCGGGGGAAGGCTGCAGTTCGCGATGGTCGGGTTCCGCCTCGACCTGACGCTCAGCGAGAACGGCAGCGTCGCGCGCGGCGTCTGCGACGTCGCGCCCGACGGCACGCTCCGGGGCGTCAGGGAGATGACGCGGCTCGTCCGAGAGGGCGACGTCGTCCTTGACCGGGCGGACGGTTGCGCGCCCGTCGCCGTTCCGCCCGACGCGCGCGTGTCGATGAACTGCTGGGGGTTCGTGCCCGAGCTCTTCGACGAGCTCGAGCGCCGTTTTCCCGCGTGGCTCGAGGCCAACGGGGCGGACGCGGGAAGCGAGTGGTACCTTCCGTTCGTCGTGGACGAGCTGGTCCGCGAGGGGCGGGCCGACTGCCGGGTCCTCCCGACGGACTCGCGGTGGTTCGGCGTCACCTACCGCGAGGACAGGCCGTCCGTGGCGGCGGCCATCGGGCGGCTCGTCGGGCGGGGCGAGTATCCGTCGCCCCTTTTCGTCCGCTGATCCAACGGGGGCGTCTCTTGAAGTTCCACATCCACACCTACGGCTGCCAGATGAACGTCCGCGACTCGGAGGCCGTCGAGGCGCTGCTGCTCGCGGCGGGGCACGAGAAGGCGGCGGGGGAGGAGGACGCGGACCTCGTCATCGTCAACAGCTGCACGGTCCGCCAGAAGGCCGAGGAGAAGGCGGTCGGGAAGGCGGGGAACCTCATCGCCGCGAAGAAGCTGACGGGCCTCGCGGGCTGCGCCGTGAAGCGGCTGGGCGCGGACGTCTTCAGGAAGCTGCCGAAGCTCGACTTCGCCGTCGGGCCGCGCGCGCTCGGGCTCATTCCGAAGATCGTCGCCGACGGACGCTTCCCGAGGCTGGAGCTTGGAGACGACCTTTCGTCCGAGGCGCTGGCCGCGCATGTGGAGGGGGGCTTCCAGGCGTTTGTCACCGTTCTGGTCGGGTGCGACAACCGCTGCAGCTACTGCATCGTCCCCGACGTGCGCGGACACGAGTATTCGCGTCCGGCGCGCGAGGTCGTCGCCGAGGTCCGCGCGCTCGCCGCGCGGGGCGTGAGGGAGGTGTGCCTGCTCGGGCAGAGCGTCCTCCGCTACGGCGTGCGCAACGCGGCGTGGGACGGGCGCGACGCGCCGAGCCCCGGCGGATACGCCGAGCCGTTCCCCCGGCTTCTCGAGGCGCTTGCGGCGGTTCCGGGCCTGCGCCGCATCCGCTTCACGTCGGCGCACCCGAAGGGCTGCACGGACGAGCTTGTGCGGGCCTACCGCGAGTTTCCGCAGGTCTGCAGGCACCTTCACCTCCCCGTTCAGTCCGGCTCCGACAGGGTCCTCGCCGAGATGGGCCGCCGCTACACGCGGGCGGAGTATCTCGCCGCCGTTCGGAAGCTGCGCGCCTTCGACCCCTCGTTCGCGGTCACGACGGACGTCATCGTCGGCTACCCGGGCGAGACGGCGTCCGACTTCGAGGCGACGCGCTCGCTCATGGAGGAGGCGGGCTTTGACAACGCCTTCGTCTTCAAGTACTCGCCGCGCCCGGGCACGCGCTCGGCGGCGCTTGCAGACGACGTGCCGGCGGAGGAGAAGGAGCGCCGCGACCAGGTGCTGCTCGCCGACCAGGAGGTCCGCGGGCTGCGGCGCAACGAGGCGCTTGTCGGAACCGTCCGCGAGGTGATGGCCGAGGGGCCCTCGAAGCGCAACAAGGCGCGTTGGTCGGGGCGCGACGGCGGAAACCGCATCGTCGTGTGGGACGCCGCCTCCGGCGCGCAGCCCGCGTCCGGCGACCTGGCGAGGATACGCATCGTCGAGGCGCACCCGCAGATCCTCGTCGGCGAGATCGCGGGCTGAGGGCGAGGTCGGCGGGGTCGAATCCGCGCCGCCTGCGGCCTCTTCCCGGGATGACGCTTGCGCCGTCCGCAACGGAAAACCCCGTTCCGCGCCGGGCGGATTTGTGGTATAATGTCCGCATGAAACTTGACCCGACGAAGATGAAGGACTGGCAGATCGCCGAGGCTGCCGAGGGCGGCCTCCGGTCCGCGGCCGAGCTTGCGGCGGAGCTGGGGCTTCGGGACGACGAGTGGACGCCCTACGGGAAGGTGCTCGCGAAGGTCGACGTGACGAAGGTGCTCCGTCGCGTCGGCGCGGGGCGGAAGGGAAAGTACATCGACGTCACCGCCATCACGCCGACCGCGCTCGGCGAGGGCAAGACGACGACGACGCTCGGCCTTGTCGAGGGGCTCGGCCGTCTCGGCAGGAAAGTCGTCGGGTGCGTGCGCCAGCCCTCGGGCGGCCCCACCTTCAACATCAAGGGCTCGGCGGCGGGCGGCGGCCTTGCGCAGGTCGTCCCGCTCACGGCGCTTTCGCTCGGCCTCACGGGCGACATCGACGCGATCACCAACGCCAACAACCTCGCGATGGTCGCGCTCAACTCGCGGATGCAGCACGAGCGCAACCACGACGACGCGTGGCTCGCGGAGCGCGGCCTCAAGCGCCTCGACATCGACCCCGCGCGCATCCAGTTCCGCTGGGCGATGGACTTCTGCGCGCAGGGCCTCCGGAGCATCGAGATCGGGCGCGGCGGCAGGCTCGACGGCTTCAACTGCGAGAGCGGCTTCTACATCACGGTCGCGTCCGAGGTCATGGCGATCCTCGCGATGAGCGCCGACCTCGCGGACTTGCGCAAGCGCCTCTCGAAGATCATCGTCGCCTACTCGAAGTCCGGCGCGCCCGTCACGACGAAGGACCTCGAGGTCGACGGCGCGATGTGCGCGCTCCTCGTGAACGCGATCCAGCCGACGCTGATGCAGTCGATCGAGGGCCAGCCGGTGTTCGTGCACGCGGGGCCGTTCGCCAACATCGCGATCGGGCAGAACTCGGTCGTGGCGGACCGGCTGGCGTGCGCGCTCGGCGACTACGTCGTCACGGAGTCCGGCTTCGCGAGCGACATGGGCTACGAGAAGTTCTGGAACATCAAGTGCCGCTGCTCGGGGCTCAAGCCGGACGCGGTGGTGCTCGTCGCGACGGTGCGCGCGCTGAAGGCGCACGGCGGCGCGCCGGCGGTCAAGGCGGGGCTTCCGCTCGACCCCGTGTACACGACGGAGAACCTGGGGCTCCTCCGGAAGGGGTGCGACAACCTGCTCGCGCACATCGACATCATCCGCCGCTCGGGCGTGCAGCCGGTCGTCTGCCTCAACGCGTTCTACACCGACACGCAGGCCGAGCGCGACCTCGTGGGGGAGATCGCCGAGAAGGCGGGGGCGCGCTTCGCGGTCAGCGACCACTGGCTCAGGGGCGGGGAGGGCGCGCTCGACCTCGCGAAGGCCGTCATCGCCGCGTGCGACGAGCCCAACGACTTCGCGTTCCTCTGCGACCTCGGCGAGCCCCTCAGGGACCGCATCGAGAAGCAGGTCAGGGAGGTCTACGGCGGCGACGGCGTCGACTTCGAGCCGCTGGCGCTCGAGAAGCTCGCGGCGTTCCAGGCGGACCCGGAGACGGCGCGGCTGCCGGTCTGCGTCGCCAAGACGCAGTATTCGCTTTCGCACGACCCGAAGCTCCTCGGCCGCCCGAGGGGCTGGCGCATGCCGGTCCGCGACGTCCTCGTCTACAGGGGCGCGGGTCTCGTCGTCCCGGTGGCGGGCGAAATCAAGCTCATGCCGGGGACGTCGGCGTCTCCGGCCTACCGGCGCATTGACGTCGACGTCGAAACAGGAAAGGTGAAAGGTCTCTTCTGACATGAAGCGCAAGATCGTCCTCATCGTCTCGCTCGTCGCCGGGCTCGTCGCCGCGCTTCTCACGCGCACGTACCTGACGGTCAAGGAAAACGAGATCAAGGCCGAGAAGCAGCGGCTCATCGACAAGTACGGCACGCTGGAGGTCCTCGCGTTCACGCACGACGTCCCGTCGGGTACGGTGCTCGCGAAGTCCGACCTCGGCTACCGAAACGTCCCCGAGATGGGCATGCGCGGCCAGGCGCTCACGCGGGAGAACCTCGCGGACGTCGTCGGGCGGAAGACCGTCATCGGCCACAAGGCGAAGGAGGTCCTCTTCTGGGCGGACATCGAGGGCGGCGACCCGAACCAGCGGGGGCTCTCCTCGGACGTCAAGCGACAGATGCGCGCGATGTCGATCAACGTGAACGGCGCGGCGTCGGTGAGCGGCATGGTGAAGCCGAACGACCACGTCGACGTGATCGGCACGTTCAACTTCCCCGACGACGAGGGCAAGATCAAGCGCGGCGACCCCGTGACGTGCACGATCCTCCAGAACGTGCTCGTCCTCGCGACCGGCAGGGACACGTCGAAGACGCAGGCGCGCGAGGTCGGGATGCGCGGCGGCGCGAACTACTCGACGGTGACGCTCGAGGTGAGCCCGCGCGAGGCCGAGATGCTGGCCTTCGCCGAGCAGATCAAGGGCCGTCTCATCCTGACGCTCCGCAACCGCAACGACACCTCCTCCGAGAAGGAGCTCCCGCAGGTCGACTACATGAAGATCCGCCAGGAGATGGAGGAGCTCAACCTGAAGCGCCAGCAGAAGCTGGGGGGGCGGTAGCCGATGATCCTCACCACGCTCGTCGACGGCAGCCGCGAGTCGCGTGAGCTCGCGGACGGAACGTACATGGTCGGGCGCAACGCCTCGTGCCAGATCCGCTTCGACTTTCCCGACGTCTCCGAGCGCCACGCGATTCTCACCGTCCGCGGCGGGAAGGCGGTTCTCGAGGACCTCCACAGCGCGAACGGCACGTACGTGAACGGCGAGCCGATCGACGGGCCCGTGGCCCTCGACGGCGGCATGGTCATCCAGGTCGGCGAGTCGATGATGCGCGTGTGCGACGACGACGACTGGGCGGCGAACGCGGCCGAGCCGGAGGGGCGGGACGCGCCCGCTCCCGCGGACGAGCCGCCGCCCGCGCCGGCGGCGGAAGAGGACGAGCCGCCGCCGCCCGACCCGATGCGCGAGGTGCGCCGCGCGGTGCAGGAGCAGATCCAGAAGGAGCTCCTCAAGCGCATGGACATGAAGCGCCTCACGATGCAGGGCGTGGACCGCGAGGGGCTCGAGTCGACCGCCCGCGGGAAGATCGGCCAGATCATCGACGAAGTCGTCGCGAACGGGCGGCTTCCCGAGGGGATCGACCCCGTGCGCCTCTCGGAGGACGTGTTCAACGAGGCGATGCGCCTCGGGCCGCTCGAGGCGCTGCTTGCCGACGACACCGTGAGCGAGATCATGGTGAACGGCCCGGGGAAGGTGTACATCGAGAGGGGCGGCAGGCTCCAGCTCTCCGACTGCCAGTTCACGGACGACGCGAGCGTCCTCTCGGTGATCGAGCGCATCATCGCGCCGCTCGGCCGCCGGTGCGACGAGTCGCAGCCCTACGTGGACGCGCGACTCTCCGACGGCAGCCGCGTCAACGCGATCATCGCGCCGCTCGCGCTCTCGGGCCCGACGATCACGATCCGCAAGTTCTCGAAGAAGGCGCTCTCGCCCGAGGACTTCATCCGCTTCGGGACGTGGACGCACAACGCGGCGGAGTTCATGAAGCTCTGCGTCTGGCTCAGGAAGAACGTCATCGTCGCGGGCGGGACGGGCTCGGGCAAGACGACGCTCCTCAACCTCCTTTCCGGGTACATCCCCCACAGCGAGCGCATCGTGACGGTCGAGGACGCGGCGGAGCTGCGGCTCCAGCAGCCGCACGTCGTCCGTCTCGAGGCGCGTCCGCCGAACATCGAGGGGAAGGGCGCGGTGCCGATCCGCGACCTCGTGAAGAACTGCCTCCGCATGCGCCCCGACCGCATCATCGTCGGCGAATGCCGCGGCGGAGAGGCGCTGGACATGCTGCAGGCGATGAACACGGGCCACGACGGCTCGCTCACGACCGTCCACGCGAACTCGCCGCGCGACGTCATCTCGCGCCTCGAGACGATGGTGCTCATGAGCGGCATGGAGCTTCCCTCGCGCGCGATCCGCGAGCAGATCGCCTCCGCGGTCGACATCATCATCCACGAGTCGCGCATGTCCGACGGTTCGCGCAAGGTGACGGCGATCACCGAGGTCACGGGACTCGAGGGCAACCAGATCGTCATGCAGGACATCTTCGCCTTCAGGCAGTCGGGCGTCGGGCCCGACGGAAAGGTCCTCGGCGAGTTCAAGCCGACGGGCGCGATGCCGACCTGGTACGACCAGCTCGCGGGACGCGGGATCAGGTGCGACCCGCGCATGTTCGACCCCGACAGCGCGCTGTCGGTCAAGGTGGAGAGGACGAGATGACGCTCTGGATAGCCGTCGCCCTCTTCGGCCTCTGCTTCGCGGGGGTCGCGTGGTACTTCTGCTCCGGCGTCAAGATCAAGTCGGGCTGGCAGAACGGGGAGAGCCCGCTCGCGCGCTGGCTCGACCAGCGCCGCCGCGACAAGTTCAACGAGCAGCTGCCCGAGGCGCTCGCCACGATGTCGAACGCGCTCCGCGCGGGCTTCTCGATCTCGCAGGCGTTCGACTCGGTCGTCGCGCAGGGGGAGAAGCCGATGTGCGAGGAGTTCGCGATCCTCCAGCAGCAGCTCAGGATCGGCATGAGCTTCGAGGACGCGCTCGAGTCGATGTCGAGCCGCGTCGGGTCGGACGACCTGACGCTCGTGACGACGGCGATCCTCATCAGCCGCAAGACGGGCGGCAACGTGACGGAGATCTTCGACAAGATCTCCGAGACGATCCGCGGGCGCATGCGCATCGAGCGCAAGGTCAAGACGATGACGGCGCAGGGCCGGATGCAGGGCATCATCGTCTCGGCGATGCCGGTCTTCCTCGGCGTCGTGATGACCGTCCTCAAGCCGAACATGATGATGCCGTTCCTCTTCAGCCTCACCGGCCTCGTCTCGATCGTCGCGATGATCGTCCTCATCGCGATCGGATGGCTCCTCATCCGCAAGATCATCAAGATCGACGTCTGACGCGGCCCGGCCGTGTTCCGCGCGGGGGCCTCTGCGGGGACGGGAATATGGTATAATAGGAAGATGACGCTGGACCACATTCGGAATTTCTGCATTATCGCCCATGTCGACCATGGGAAGACGACCCTCTCCGACCGCATCCTCGAACTGACGCACGCGATCTCGGCGCGCGAGCTGAAGGAGCAGACGCTCGACGCGATGGACCTCGAGCGCGAGCGCGGCATCACGATCAAGTCGCATCCGGTCTCGATGCACTACACGGCGCGGGACGGCAAGACCTATCTCTTCAACCTCCTCGACACGCCCGGGCACGTCGACTTCGCCTACGAGGTCAGCCGTTCGATGGGCGCGTGCGAGGGCGCGCTCCTCGTCGTCGACGCCGCGCAGGGCGTCGAGGCGCAGACGGTCGCCAACACCTACTTCGCGCAGGACGCGAAGCTCGAGATCGTTCCCGTCCTCAACAAGGTGGACCTTCCCGGCGCGGACGTGAAGGAGGTCTCGCGCGAGATCGAGGACATCCTCGCGATTCCGATGGACGACCCGCTTCTCGTCTCGGCGAAGACCGGGACGGGCTGTCCCGACGTCCTGGAGGCGATCGTGAAGCGCATACCGCCCCCTGGGACGCGCGGCGTCGACGCGCCGCTGAGGGCGCTCGTCTTCGACTCTGTCTTCGACGAGTTCCGCGGCGTGATCACGTACGTGCGCGTCATGGACGGCTCGCTCAAGGCGGGCGAGGGCGTGAGGTTCATGGGCTCTGGCGTCTCGACGACGGTCCACGAGGTCGGCATCTTCTCGCCCGGCAAGAAGCCCGTCGAGCGGCTCTCGGCCGGCGAGGTCGGGTACATCGTCGGGACGGTGAAGGATCCGAGCGAGATCAAGATCGGCGACACGGTGACGACGTCGAGGCTCGGCGCGACGGATCCGCTTCCCGGCTTCCAGGACATCCACCCGACGGTGTTCTGCGGCATCTACCCGATGTCGACGGACGAGTTCCCGAAGGTCGCGGCGGGGCTGGAGAAGCTGCACCTCAACGACGCGGCGTTCACGTTCCACCACGAGTCGTCGCTGGCGCTCGGGTTCGGGTTCCGCTGCGGCTTCCTCGGGCTCCTCCACATGGAGATCGTGCAGGAGCGCCTGCGGCGCGAGTTCGGGCTCGACATCATCTCGACGTCGCCCGGCGTCGTCTACAAGCTCAAGTACAAGAACGGCGAGGAGAAGGACCTCGACAACCCGCTCCAGATGCCCGACCCCTCGGCGCTCGAGTCGATCTCCGAGCCGACGCTGAAGGCGCGCGTCATCACCCCGTCCGAGTCGATCGGCGACGTGATGCGCATCGTGATGGACCGCCGCGGGCAGGTCGAGGGCACGGAGACGATCGACGCGAAGCGCGTGATGCTGCACTGCATGCTGCCGCTGAACGAGATACTCATCGACTTCCACGACACGCTCAAGTCGGTGAGCCACGGCTACGCCTCGATGGACTACGAGCCGGCGGGCTACCAGGTGAGCGACATCGTCAAGATGGACATCCTCCTCAACGGCGAGACGGTCGACGCGTTCGCGACGATGGTCCACCGGGCGAAGGCGCGCGCGCGGGGGCTCCAGATGTGCAAGGCGCTCGCCGAGACGATTCCGCCGCACCAGTTCAAGATCCCGGTGCAGGCCGCGATCGGCAAGGAGATCATCGCGCGCGAGGACATCCGGCCGTTCCGCAAGGACGTCCTCGCGAAGCTCTACGGCGGCGACGTGACGCGCAAGATGAAGGTCCTCGAGAAGCAGAAGCGCGGCAAGGCGCGGATGAAGGAGTTCGGCCACGTGAACGTCCCGCAGTCGGCCTTCATCGCGGTTCTGAAGGGCACGATCAAGGAGAAGTGACCCCGCCGCCGCGGCGGTTTGGTATAATACGCGCATGGAGAAGTCGGAGGGAGTCTTCAGGCTCAAGTCGGAGTTCGCGCCGACCGGCGACCAGCCGGAGGCGATCGCCGCGCTTCTCGCCGGGCTCCGGCGTGGCGAGGACCGGCTCGTCCTCCGGGGCGTCACGGGCTCGGGCAAGACGTTCACGATGGCCAACCTCATCGCGAGGTGGGGCCGCCCGACGCTGGTGCTCTCGCACAACAAGACGCTCGCCGCGCAGCTTTTCGCCGAGCTCAGGGAGTTCTTCCCGGAGAACGCGGTCGAGTACTTCGTCTCCTACTACGACTACTACCAGCCCGAGGCGTACATCCCGCAGACCGACACGTACATCGAAAAGGACGCGTCCGTCAACGAGGAGATCGAGCGCTACCGCCTCGCGGCGACGAACGCGCTCATCGCGCGCCGCGACGTGGTCGTCGTCTCGTCGGTGAGCTGCATCTACGGCCTCGGCGAGTCGGACGAGTACCGCGACCTCGCCGTCGGATTCAAGGTCGGGGAGGCGATGCCGCGCGGGCGGCTCCTCGCGCGGCTCGTCGAGGCGCAGTACGTCAGGAACGACTACGACTTCGCGCCGGGCGCGTTCCGCGTGCGCGGCGACGTGGTGGACGTCTTCCCCGCCTACGAGACGAAGGCGGTCAGGGTCGAGTTCTTCGGCGACGAGATCGACTCGATCCGCGAGCTCGACCCGCTGACGGGGAAGTGCGGCGTGGCGATGCCGGCCGCGGTCGTCACGCCCGCCAAGCAGTTCGTCATGGGCAGGGACAAGCTCGAGGCGGCGTTCGCGCGGATCGAGTCGGAGCTTGCGGACAGGCTGAAGTTCTTCGCCTCGAAGGGGAAGCTCCTCGAGGCGCAGCGCCTCAAGGAGCGGACCGAGTACGACATCGAGATGATGCGCGAGCTCGGCTACTGCAACGGCATCGAGAACTACTCGCGTCCGCTCTCCGGCCGCGCGCCCGGCTCGGCGCCCGAGTGCCTGCTCGACTATTTCCCGGACGACTTCCTCACGATCGTCGACGAGAGCCACGTCACGGTCCCGCAGGTCCGCGCGATGTACAACGGCGACCAGGCGCGCAAGCAGAAGCTCGTCGACTTCGGGTTCCGCCTGCCGAGCGCGAAGGACAACCGCCCGCTCACCTTCGACGAGTTCAACGCGAAGGTCCGCCAGGTCGTCTACTGCTCGGCGACGCCCGGCGACTACGAGTGCGGGCAGGCGACGACGGTCGCCGAGCAGGTCATCCGCCCGACGGGGCTCCTCGACCCCGAGATCGAGATCCGCCCGCTCGCGAACCAGGTCGACGACCTCGCCGCGGAGATCAGGCGCGTCGTCTCGGGAGGCGACCGCGTCTTCGTCACGACGCTCACGAAGCGCTCGTCGGAGGACCTGGCGCAGTATCTCCACGGAACCGGCATCCGCGTCGAGTACCTCCACAGCGACATCGACGCGATCGAGCGCGTCTCGATTCTGCACCGGCTCAGGAAAGGCGAGTTCGACGTTCTCGTCGGCATCAACCTCCTCCGCGAGGGGCTCGACCTCCCGGAGGTCGCGCTCGTCGCGATCCTCGACGCGGACAAGGAGGGGTTCCTCCGCTCGACGACGTCGCTCGTGCAGACGGCGGGCCGCACGGCCCGCCACGAGAAGGGGCGCGTCATCCTCTACGCCGACCGCAGGACGGACGCGATACGCGACCTTCTCCGCATCACGAAGTCGCACCGCGCGAAGCAGGTCGCCTACAACGAGGCGCACGGGATCGTACCGAAGTCCGTCAGGCGCGCGATCAACGAGTCCGTCTACGTGTACAGGTCCGGAGGCCCCTTCGGGCGCGGCGGGCGCCCCGGCGGCCCGTCGGCGGAGGGGGCCGAGCTCGTCCAGGAGCTCGAGCGCGAGATGCTGGAGGCGGCGGACAATCTCGAATTCGAGCGCGCGGCGTACCTGCGCGACCAGATCGGCGTCCTGAGGAAGAAGGGGGGAAGATGAAAGACGGAACCAATGGCGAACGGCAGGGGGTCGACCGGCAGAGCGCCTGGTCGCGGGCGGTCCACTCGATCCGCACGCGCTACTCGCTGGCGACGGCGGCCTTTCTCCTGTCGGCCCTGACGATCTTCTACGTCGGCGGGCGCATCGTGCTCGTGCACCTCATGCGCGAGGCGGAGGAGCAGGTCCGCGAGATCGGCTACGACATCTCGCGCCTCGCCTACCGCCATGCGGAGGCGATCCGGCGGGCGAACGCGTCGTGCGCGGCGGAGCTGTCGCGCGCGATGGACGGCGGCGACTCGCCGCGCGGGCTTCTCGAGGGCGGCGCGCACCCGGGGGTCTCGCTCATCCTCGACTTCGCGCCGGACGGCGCGTACGCGGCGGGCGCGGCGAGGGGCATCGGCGGCGTGGCGGACGTGACGGAAGAGGATCTCGCGCCCTACAGGGAGTGCTTCGCCGAGTGGGTCGGGGCCGCGTCGGCCGCGTCGGACGCGGTTCCGTCCGTCGGCATCGTCCAGCTGCACGGCGCGGCGCACTACGTCTTCCTGGCGGCGCGCGGCGGCGGGAGGGGGTGCTTCGCCATCGGGTCGGCGTTCGACTCGGCCGTCTTCTCCTCGCGCGTGAACGAGGGGTTCGCCGGGCTCGACGTGCGGATCGTGAACCGAAGGGTCGCCGTGTCCGCCGTCGCGGTCTCGCAGGCGGCGCCCCGGCCGGGCGCCCCGCGGCGAGGCGGTTTCGGCCTTGCGCCGATGCTGTCGGAGGCGATGAACTTCTATTCGGGCGGGTTCTGGAACCTCGGGTCGACCCCCTACGAGGCGGTCTTCGCGATCCGCGACATCGCGGGCAACGCCGTGTCGATGATCTCCGTGTCGCTTCCCGCCTCGTTCGCGAACGTGACGCGGTCCGCGCTCGGGCGGCTCACGTTCTTCATCGCGATGGCCGGCATCGTCCTCATCCTCCCGATCTTCTGGTTCCAGGGCCGCGTCCTCCTCAACCCGCTGACGAAGATGACGGAGGCGATCGGCCGGCTCGGCGAGCACCACCAGGACGTCGACTGCCCGCATCTCGAGTGGGAGGGAAAGGACGAGTTCGCGCTGCTGGCGCTGTCGGTCAACCGGATGCTCGAGACGATCTCGGAGCGCGCGGTCAAGGTCGCGCAGGTCGAGGCGCGCCACCGGGCGCTCATCGACTGCGTGCCGGACGCGCTCGCCATCTTCGACCGCCGCGGACGCCTCGTCTCGGTGACGAAGCAGCCCGAGGGGACGCCTCCGCTCCCCGGGTTCGTCGCCGGGGAGCCTCCGGACGGCGCCGTGTTCGGGCCCGCCGAGTCCGACCTCTTCGTCCGCGAGCTCGCGGGGGTCTTCGAGGGCAGGCCGGTCGCGTACGTGCGGCTGAAGGTCCAGCGCCCGGCGGGGGTGAGCCGCGACGTCCCGACGCGCCACTTCGAGGTGCGCATCACGCGGATGGACGAGGTCTTCGCGCTTGCGATCGTCCGCGACGTCTCGCAGGAGGTCGCCGAGCACAAGCTCCGGCTCGCGGCCGAGACGCGCGCGAGCGACGCGTCGAAGCGCGCGTCGCTGACGGTCCTCGCCGCCGGCATCGCGCACGACGTGAACAACGTCCTTTCCGTCATCCTCAGCACGGTCGAGTCGGTCAAGGCGGGCGACGCCGTCCGCCATTCCGAGATCGAGGTCATCCGCGACGCCGTCAAGCGGGGCGCGAGCATGATGAAGGAGCTGATGGCGTTCGCCGGCGACAGCAAGATCTCGCTCCTGCGCGCCGCGCCCGCGTTCTTCGTGCGCGACATCCAGTCGCTCGCCGCGCGCGTCGCCGGGAAGAACGTGGCGATCACGTACCGGCTCGCGGATGACGCGCCCGACGTCGACGCGGACCCGAACCAGTTCTGGAAGGTCCTTTTCAACATCGTCAAGAACGCGAGCGAGGCGCTCTGCGGGCGGCCCGGGAACATCGCGCTCTCGACCGAGGCGTGCGAGATGACGGAGGAGCTCGCGGAGGGGTTCGTCTCCGAGAGCCCGCTCCCGCCCGGACCCGGCGTCCTCTTCCGCATCGCGGACGACGGGCCCGGCATCGCGCCGGACCTCCTGCCGCGGCTGTTCGACCCGTACGTCTCCTCGAAGGCGCTCGGGCGCGGGCTGGGCCTTGCGACCGTCCGCACGATCGTCGAGACGCACGGCGGCGGGCTGAAGGTCGAGAGCGCCCTCGGCCACGGCACGACGTTCTCGATCTTCCTCCCCGCGTCGAAACTGCCGCGGACGGGCCAGGGGCCCGGCGCCGGAGAGCCGGCGAAGGCGGGCGCGCTGCCGGCGGAGGTGCTCGTCGTCGACGACGACGAGGCGATCCTCAAGACGCTCTCGATCCTCCTGAAGGCGCTCAAGGTCGGCTCGTACGTCGCGCGGGACCGCCGCGAGGCGCTTGCCGTGATGCGCCGTCACGCGGACAGCATCGGCGTCGTGCTCATGGACGCCCACTTCGGCGGCGTGGACGTCGTCCGGCTCTTCGACGCCTTCCGACTCGCCTCGCCCAAGGTGCCGATCGCCGTCGTCTCGGGGTCGCCGGAGGAGGACATCCGGAAGATGTTCAAGGACCGCGACTACAGCGCCTTCCTCGGGAAGCCGTTCACGCTCGCCGAGCTGAAGTCCGCCCTGCTTCGCAGCGCCGCCAAGTCGTGATTGCCTTTTGCGCGCGGTTTTGATAAACTATCAGAACTTTTACGTCAAACAAGGAACGGCTGAATGGCGAAAGAAGAAGATCAGGCGATCGAAGTCGTCGGAACGGTGACGAAGGTCCTGCCTGCCACGATGTACAAGGTCAAGCTCGAGAACGGGCACGAGGTCCTTGCGCACATCTCGGGAAAGATGCGCAAGTTCTTCATCAAGATCGCGATCGGCGACAAGGTCACCGTCGAGATCTCCCCGTACGACCTCGGCAAGGGCCGCATCACCTATCGCCACAAAGTCTGACCCAACCCCACCACTCTCAAAAAATCCTAAGGAGAACAACATGTCAGGTCACAGCCACTGGGCGACAATCAAGCGCGCGAAAGGCGCGGCGGACGCGAAGAAGGGCAAGATCTTCTCCAAGCTCGGCAAGGAGATCACGATCGTCGTGAAGGCGAAGGGCGGCAACCCCGACAACAACCCGACGCTCCGCACGCTCATCGCGAAGGCGAAGGCGGCGCAGATGCCGAACGACAACATCGACCGCGCGATCAAGAAGGGGACGGGCGAGCTCGAGTCGGCCGAGATGGTCGACGCCCAGTACGAGGGCATCAAGGGCGGCACCGCCGTCGTCGTCCGCGTCCTCACCGACAACAAGAACCGCGCCGCGGCCGAGGTCTCGAACGTCTTCAAGAAGAACGGCCTCGAGCTCGCGAAGCCGGGCAGCGCGTCGCGCCTCTTCGACCGCATGGGCCAGATCATGATCCCCGCGGCCGACGGCATCGACGAGGACAAGGTCACCGAGGTCGCCCTCGAGGTCGGCGCGGAGGACGTGGTTTCCGAGGACGGCGGCTTCACGGTCAAGTGCCAGCCGAACGACTTCGTCTCTGTCGTCGAGGGCATCAAGGCCGCGGGCATCGCGATCGACGAGGAGAACTCGAACGTCGGGCTCGTCCCGAACATGACGAACCCCGTCTCGGACGTCAACGTCGCGAAGGCGATCAACAAGTTCGTCGAGATGCTCGAGGACCTCGAGGACGTCCAGGACGTCTACACGAACATGGAGACGACCGACGAGGTCGACGCGGCCCTCGAGGCCGAGGGCTGATCACCCGATTCGCCCTTGACGGTGTGGCGCATGGTATGGTATACTATGCGCCACTTCGTTCATCGGAGACCCGGTGGGATACTCAAGTGGTCAACGAGGGCAGACTGTAAATCTGCTGGCTTACGCCTTCCAAGGTTCGAATCCTTGCCCCACCACCATCAGGAGCCTCGCGCAAGCGGGGCGTTCTTTTTTTCCCACGCTGCGGCCGCGGGGGCGCGCCGGGAGGCCTGCGGGCCGCCGGGGCGCATGCTGAAGCGGTTGCCGTTCTTGCGGCGTTATGCTATAATAGATTCAGCGTGCAGTACGGTGCACGGAGCCCGTGGGGCGCGGAGGCGGTGTGAAACATGGCGGAAAGTCGTTATGAAGCGAAGATCCTCGTCGTCGACGACGAGAAGCTGATCAGGCTCACCATCAGCGCCAAGCTGAGGAAGGTGGGCTACGTGCCCGTCGCGGCGTCTTCTGTCGAGGACGCCGTGTCCGAGCTCAAGAAGGCGCCTTCCTCGTTCAGCGCCATCATCTCCGACATCATGATGGGCGAGATGGACGGCTTCATGTTCCGCGACATCGTGCGCGGCATCGCGCCCAAGATCCCGATCTTCTTCCTCACGGCGCTCGACCCCGAGGAGGGCGGCGGCTTCCTGAAGCGCATCCTCGAGGACGCCATCAGCTACTACCTCCCGAAGGCGGTCGGCACCGAGACGCTTCTCAAGCGGGTGCAGCAGGTGGTCGCGTCGCACCGCGTCGAGCAGTTCATCCAGAACAAGATAAACGACGACCGCAGGTCGCTCGAGCTTGCGGCCCACATCCAGCGGAGCCTCCTGCCCGTGCGCGCGATCCAGACGCCGCGCGGCTTCTACACGACGTACTGGCGTCCCGCCGACATCGTCAGCGGCGACCTCTTCGAGGCGGTCCCGTTCGGCACGGGCAGCTACCTCTACGTCCTCGGCGACATCCAGGGCCACGGCACGAGCGCGTCGCTTGCGATGACGGCGGTGCAGTCGTTCCTCAAGAGCCTCGTCAGGCGAGAGGGCGTCCCGTTCATGAAGCCCGACGCGATCGCGAACATGATCCAGACGTTCTTCCGCACGAACCTCGCGGACGTGTCGTACATGACGGCGCTCATCTGCATCCACAGCCCGCTGCTGGGGCGGGTTCAGTGGATCTCCTGCGGCGCGCCGGACCTGATCGTCGTGGAGAACGGCGAGGACCAGGACATCAACCCCGGCAGGCGCGGCGGCCTGCCCCTCGGGTTCCTGCCCGACACGGTCTACACCCCCGACGACGTCGTGACGACGTCCCTCTCGCGCGAGGCGATCTGCATCGCCTACACCGACGGGCTCCTCGACATCGCGCGCGACGCGTCCGGCGAGGAGCGCCTGCCGCAGCCGCTGTCCCAGCGCATCCGCCGAGAGATCGCGATGTCGGCGCGCGCCGACGGCGCGACGATGCCGTTCGTCGCCAAGTTCATGGCCGTCCTCGCCGAGCTCGGGTACGACAAGTTCCTCGACGACGTGACGATGCTCGCGTTCGGGGCGAGGACGCACGTCGACGGGATCTACGAGGACACCTTCCGGACGATACTGGAGGACATCGACAAGGCGTCGCAGGACCTTGCGGCGTGGTGCCGCGAGGCGGGCTGGCCCGAGGACGTCGTCACGCGCGTGCAGCTCGTGTTCGAGGAGAAGGTCATGAACGTCCACGACCACGGCTTCGACGAGCGCGACAGGCTCCGCGAGGCGGTCTCGGTGCGCCTCCGGCGGGTGCGCGACGCCGCCGTGCTCACCGTCTGGGACGCCGGCGCGGAGGAGCCGAGCCTGTCTGTCGCGGCCGGGGACTCGTCCACGGCGTTCGAGAAGGCGAACCAGAGCATGTCCGGGCGCGGGCGGGGGCGGCTCATCGTGCGCGAGCTGTGCGACGGGATCGAGCGCAACCGCTATCCGCCGCTCAACGAGACGACTTACCACATCCCGTTCTCCGGCAAGAGGGCGGAGGGGCGGTGCGAAAACGGAGGGGAGGCCAAATGAAGGAGAGCTGCAGGGCGTATCTCGACGAGCAGTTCGGCGACGCCGACGTCGTGGCCGAGATCTACGGGGAGTACGTCTCCTCGGCGAGGGAGAAGATCGGCGAGGCCGGGTCGCTCCTCGCCGACGCGGACTGGACGCGCCTCGACCGGACGGCGCACACCATAAAGGGCAACGCCCTCGCCGCGGGCGACCAGGAGATGGCCGACGCGGCGATCTCGCTCAGGAAGGCGGCCGCGCTCGGCGACGCCGGGCAGGCGGCCGCGCTCGTGGAACGGATGAGGGGCCTGGCGAAGGGCCTGTAGACCGGGCGATGGAGAGCTTCCCCGAGAGGACGAAGGACGCCGAGCTGGGCCGGCTGGTCCGGGAGCTCGCCTCGCGCACGCACGGCAACGCGCGCAGGAGCCTGCGCCTCCAGGCGTGGCGGATGACCGTGCGCCTCTCCTACGCCGCGAAGCGCGCGATCGACATCGCGGGCAGCTTCGCCGGCATGGTCCTCCTCTCGCCCGTGTTCCTGTCCATCGCCGCGGCCGTGAAGCTGACGAGCCCGGGTCCGGTGATCTTCAGCCAGACGCGCGTCGGGCGCTACGGGCGCCACTTCAGGTTCTACAAGTTCAGGAGCATGCGCGTCGACGCGGAGGCGCGAAAGGCGGAGCTCCTCTCGCAGAACGAGTCGAAGGACGGCGTCATCTTCAAGATGAAGGACGACCCGCGCATCACGAAGGTCGGCAGGTTCCTCAGGCGCACGAGCCTCGACGAGCTGCCGCAGCTGTGGAACGTGTTCGTCGGCGACATGAGCCTCGTCGGCCCGCGCCCGCCCGTCCCCTCCGAGGTCGCCGAGTACACCCTCGATGACCGCAAGCGTCTCGATGTCATACCGGGGATCACGTGCCTCTGGCAGGTCATGGGCAGGAGCGAGATACCGTTCAACGAGCAGGTCCGCCTCGACAAGGAGTACATCCTCGCGCCCGGCTTCTGGAAGGACGTCAAGATACTCCTCAAGACGGTGCCGGCGATCCTCGGCGGGAAGGGGGCGTACTGATGGACAACATCCTGTTCGTCCCCGCGACGCGCGAGCTCGAGTGGGTGCAGGACATCCTTCCGGGGACGAGCCCGGCCGAGCTGCCCGTGGCCGGGCGCCGCGCCGTCGACTACGCGCTCGAGTGCGCGCAGAAGTTCGGCGTCATGTTCACGGAGGTGCTCGACTGGCGCTTCTCGCAGCGGCTCGCCGACGACTTCGCCGACATGACGCGAACGGGCTTCCCCGTCTTCTACATGAAGGGCGAGGGGCCCGTCCCGAGGGGGCTCGCGGACATCGAGGGGTATTCGAGCCCGCTGACCGCCAACCTCACCGACGGGCTCGTCGTCGTCTGGGGCGTGGCGCTCTCGACGCACACGGCGCAGGACGTCTCGCTCGAGCCGCTCTCCGACGAGGAGGTCGCCGACACGCCCGCAGGGCTCTACAGGCGAGAGGGAGGCCGCTGGATGCGCGTCCTGCCGCACGGGCTCATCGTGCGCAGCGTCAAGGCCTGGCACGCGCTCAACTTCTCCGTCCTCCACAACCCGGGGTCGTTCACCCTCCCGGGCTATTCCTCCGAGCGCGACGCGTACGTCGGGCGGAACGTGGTCCTCGAGCTCGGCACGAGCGTGAAGCCGCCCGTCCTTCTGCAGAACAACACCTGGTGCGCCCGCAACGTCGTCCTCGACGGAGACGTGATCGTCGACAGCGGCTCGTACGTCAGCGAGGGCGCGCGCCTGAAGCGCACCGTCGTCTGCCGCGACACGTTCATCGGCGCCGGCCTCGACTTCGACGGGAAGATCGTCGCGGGAAGCCGCGTCATCGACGCCGAGACTGGCACGTGGGTCGACCTCGAGGAGCCGGGGCTCGCCCGTCGCATCCCGACGGGCCTGGGGTGGCTCCGCACGGTATGGCGTTTCCTGCGCGGAAGGTCGTATGGGAGGAGGGGGTGAGCATGCAGGGCTACATGTATTCGGTCTTTTCGATTGTCGCGATAGCGATCCACCTGATCATCAACTTCAAGCCGCTGATCGTGCGGGGGGAGGCCACCATCCGCGGGACGCTCTATCGCAGGTTTCTTCTCGGCGTCCTTGCCTACTATGTGGCGGACGCCGGGTGGGGCCTCCTCGCCGGGCTCGGCTGGACGCGCGCGCTGTATGTCGAGACCGTGTTCTTCTTCCTCTCCCTCGTCGCGTTCGTCTTCATGTGGGGAAGGTTCGCGATCGTCTACCTCAGGCTCGGCAGGTGGGCGGCGCGGACCATCACCTGGTGCGGGTACGCGCTTTTCGCGTTCAACGTCGCGGCGCTGGTCGCCAATCCCTTCTGCGACTGCCTCTACTACTTCGACCCCAAGGGCGTGTACCTCACGGGACCGGCCCGCGACGTCGCCTTTGTCCTTCTCGTGTCCTTCGTCGCCCTGGTCGCGGCGTGCACGCTCGCGAAGGCCGTCGCCAGCCGCGACGCGGCGCGCAGGCGGAGCACGATGGCGCTCCTCTCCTGCGCCACGATCGGAGTCGCGATCGTCCTGCAGGTCTTCTGGCCGCTCACGCCGTTTACCGCGCTTGGCTGCCTTATCGTCAACTGCTTCTTCCAGGTCTTCGTCGTCCAGGACGAGCAGGCCGCGAAGCACGCCGCCGAACTCGAGGAGGCGCTTGAGCGCGCCCGCGCGGCGGAGAAGGCGCGGAGCATGTTCTTCAGCATCGTGAGCCACGACATCAGGACGCCGCTCAACGCGATCCTCGGCTATTCCGAACTTCTCCAGAAGGGCGACGAGAGCCCGTCCGAGAGGGAGGAGGCGCTGAAGTCGATCCGCTCGAGCGGCACGACCCTCCTCCAGCTCGTGAACGACGTCCTCGACCTTGCGAAGATGGACGCCGGGAAGATGGCGATCCGTCCCGAGCCGGTGCTCCTGTACCAGCTGACGGACGAGGTGTTCTCGTCCTTCTGGCGCGATGCGTCCGAAAAGGGCGTCGAGCTCGTCAACCGGACGGACGGCGTGCCGACTGTGATGCTGGACGGGCATCGCTTCCGGCAGATACTGTTCAACCTGGTCGGCAACGCCGTCAAGTTCACCAAGCGCGGGTCCGTCACCGTCGCGGCGTCGTATTCCGGGACGGTCCTTGACGTTTCGGTCTCCGACACGGGATGCGGCATCCCGCCCGACATGCTCGCGCACGTCCTCGATCCGTTCGTCCAGGTGCAGGATCCGAGCCACGCGGCCGACAGGGCCGGCGGGACGGGCCTGGGGCTGTCGATCTGCAAGCGCCTCGTCGAGGCGATGGGCGGCAGGCTGCACGCCGACAGCGAAATCGGGCGCGGCTCGACGTTCAGGGCCGTGGTTCCCGGCGTCGCCGTCAGCGTCGCGAAGGCGGGCCCCGAAGCCGTGCAGAGGCCTGGCGCGGCGCCGAAGCGCCCGCCCGGCCACGTCCTGGTCGTGGACGACTCTCCCGTCAACCGCTCGGTCCTGGCCGCCCACCTGAAGCGGGCGGGAATCGCCGCCGTGGACTTTGCCGGCGACGGCGTGGAGGCGCTTGCGGCGCTTGACTCAGCGGTGAAGGGCGGCAATCCGCACGACTTCGTCTTCTCCGACTTCTGGATGCCGAACATGAACGGGCTGGAGCTCGTCGAGAGGCTCCGCGCCGACCCTCGCTTCAGCCGGCTCCGGATATTCGCCGTGACGGCGGACACGGAGTTCGGCAAGGACTCCAGGTCCGAACTCTTCAACGGGATCATCCTCAAGCCGCTGACGTACGGCAGGCTTGTGGAGGTGTTTGACAAATGACAGGGAGACCATGCAAGACTACATCTACTCGGCAATCGCCTTTCTGGCGATGGTGGTCCACCTGATCATCAACTTCGACGTCCTCCTCGGCCGGAGGGCCGCCGCCTCGCGCGGCGCCGGCGAGTACCGCGGCTTTCTCGCGGGAGTGTTCGTCTTCTACCTTTCGGACGCCGCATGGGGCGTTTTCTCCGGGCTGGGCTGGACGGACGCCCTGTACGTCGACACCATGCTGTTCTTTGTCACCATCGCGGTGTCCGTCCTCGTGTGGTGCAAGTTCGTCGTGGCCTACCTCGGCATCAGCCGGTGGTCGGCGCAGATGGTCACCTGGCTTGGCTACGCGATCCTGTCCCTGTTCGCCGCGCTGCTCGCGGCCAACTGCTTCAACGGCTGCCTTTTCAGCTTCGACGCGGCCGGCAACTACGTCCCCCGGCCGCTCCGCAACCGGATATTCTTCCTCCTGGCGGTCTTGAACGTCCTGATGGCGGCCTTCGTCCTCGTGAAGGCCCTTGGCAGCCGCGACGCCGTGCGCAGGCGGAGCCTCATGGTGTTCGTGTTCTGCCTCACGATGGCCGTGGCGATCGTCTTCCAGATCGCCTGGCCGCTCTGGCCGTATTACGCGCTCGGCTGCCTCATCGGAAACTGCTTCCTCCATGTCTTCGTCATCGAGGGCGAGCGGGCCGAGCTGCGCCGTGCCGTCATCGAGCGCGAGCAGGCGGCGAAGCACCTGGCCGAACTCGAGAAGGCCCTTGAGCGCGCCCGCGCGGCGGAGAAGGCGCGGAGCATGTTCTTCAGCATCGTGAGCCACGACATCAGGACGCCGCTCAACGCGATCCTCGGCTATTCCGAGCTCCTCCGGTTCGGGATCGAGGACGAGGCCGAGAGGGACGAGGCGCTCAAGTCCATCAGCGCCAGCGGCACGGCGCTTCTCCAGCTTGTGAACGACGTCCTGGACCTCGCGAAGATCGACTCGGGGGAGATGGTCCTCAGGCCGAAGCCCGTTCTGCTGTCGGAGCTGACGGACGAGGTGTTCGCGTCCTTCCGGCTCGACGCGGCGGGGAAGGGGATAGAGCTCGTGAACCGGACGTCCGGCGTGCCGGCGGTCATGCTGGACGGGCACCGCTTCCGGCAGGTCCTCTTCAACTTGGTCGGGAATGCGGTGAAGTTCACCGAGAGAGGGTCGGTGACGGTCGCGGCGTCGCGCGCGGGGACGGGGATCGACGTCTCCGTCTCGGACACCGGCTGTGGAATCGCGCCAAACCTGCTGACGCGCATCTTCGACCCGTTTGTCCAGGCCCAGGATCCAAGCCATTCGGCCGCCCGCGCGGGCGGGACCGGCCTCGGGCTCTCCATTTGCAGGCGCCTTGTCGAGGCGATGGGAGGCGAGCTCGACGTCGAAAGCAGGCTCGGAAAGGGCTCGACGTTCAGGGCGCGGCTCCCTGGCGTCGTGGCGGCCGCGGAGGCGCCGGCCTCCGAGCCGAAGCCGGCGGCCGCGCCAGCGAAGCTGCCGAAGCGCGTCCTTGTCGTCGACGACTCCCCGATCAACCGCGAAGTCCTTGCGTCCCTTCTCGCGCATGCGGGCATCGCGTCCGTCGTCCAGGCGGGCGACGGCGAGGAGGCGTTTGCAAGGCTTGCCTCCGACGCGCTGGCGGGCAAGCCGTACGATTTCGTCTTCTCCGACCTCTGGATGCCGAACATGAACGGCCTCGAGTTCGTCGAGAGGCTCCGCTCCGACTCCCGCTTCGTCGGAATCCCGGTCTATGCCGTGACGGCCGACGCGGAGTTCCAGCGCGACGAAAGGAACAGGCTCTTCTCGGGAATCCTTCTCAAGCCGCTGACATACGACAAGCTCGTGGAGGCGTTTGCGGCGACAATGCGATGAAACCGGTGAACGGCGAGAACACGCGCGGGGATGGCGGAATCGGGCGGCATCTGTCGATGCTCGCCGCGTGGGGGCTGTCGTTCGGCTTTGCCGTCGGATGGGGCGCGTTCGTCATGCCGGGCGCGGAGTTCCTGCCGTCGGCGGGCCCGCTCGGGACGGTCGTCGGCGTGGTGGTCGGCGCGCTTGCGATGGCCGTCGTCGGCTGGAACTACCATCGCATGTCCCTGGCGGCTCCCGGGCCGGGCGGCGCCTATGCCTACGCGCAGAGGGCGTTCGGCTCGGACTACGGCTACCTCACCGCCTGGTCGCTCACGCTTGCCTACATGGCGATCCTGTGGGCCAACGCCACCGCGCTCGTCCTGCTCGTCCGCTACATGTTCGGCGACGTGCTGCAGTTCGGCTGGCACGACACGCTCGCGGGCTTCGACATCTATCTCGGGGAGGTTCTCCTTTCCGTCGCGGTCATGCTCGCCGCCGGCGGCGTCTGCCTCTGGCGCAAGCGTCTTGCGGGGCGCTTGCAGGCCGGGCTCGCGCTGTTCATGCTCGCCGGCGTGGCAGCCTGCTTCTTCTTCGCCCTTTCGCGCCACGAAGGGGGGATGTCCGCGATGGCCCCTGCGTTCGCGCCAAGCGGGGCAAGGCCGCTTTCGCAGGTTCTCCGCATCCTTGCCATGATGCCCTGGGCGTTCGTCGGCTTCGAGGCGGTCTCCCATTCCTCGGCGGAGGTCGGCTTCCCCCCGGGGAAGCTGTGGCGCGTCCTCTTGGCGGCGATCGCCGCGTCCGTCGCGATGTACCTGATGCTCGCGCTCCTGCCCGTCCTTTCGCATCCCGGCGGCTTCGCCACGTGGACCGACTACCTTGCGGGAAGCCGCGGCCTCTCCGGCCTTGACTCGATGCCGACCTTCGCCGCCGTGCGCGCGGCGATGGGCCGGGGCGGCGTCGCGCTTCTCGGAGGCACGATGTTCGCGGCGATCTTCACGGGCATCGTCGGCGCGGTCGTGGCGATGAGCCGCCTCATCTACGCGCTTTCGGCGGACGAGGTGTTCCCCCGCTGGCGGTGGCTCGGGAAACTCGACGGAAACGGCTCGCCGAGGAACGCGGTCCTCCTCGTGGTGGGGGTCTCGCTCGCGATCCCGTTCTTCGGGCGCACGGTGATCGGCTGGCCGGTGGAGGTGTCGAGCATCGGCGCGGCCGTCGCCTATTGCGCCACTTCGGCGGCCGCGTTCAAGCTTGCGAAGAAGGATGGAGACGCGCTCTCAAGGGCGACGGGGCTCGCGGGCGTGGCGATGTCGATCGTGTTCTGCCTTCTTCTTCTTGTGCCCAACTACATATCGGGGAGCGCGCTTTCGGCGGAATCGTACCTCGTCCTCGCGCTCTGGTGCGTCGTCGGCTTTGCGCTCTACTGGAACGCCTTCAAGAACGACGCGCACCAGCGCTTCGGGCGCTCCCCGGTCGTCTGGACGGGCGTCGTCATCCTCATCTTCTTCTCGTCGTTCATGTGGGTGCGGCTTGCGACGCAGAGGGCGACCGGGCGCACCGTCGTCTCCATCGTCGACTATTCGGCGCGCCACTGCGCGAAGTACCACGGCACCGTCAACGCCCATGCCCTCCACGACGAGGAGGGCTTCGTCACCGGGCTGATGGAAGTCCTCAACGGCGACAGGCAGAACTACGACGTCGTGCAGATGGCACTCCTGGCGTTCTCGCTCGTGATCATGTTCAGCCTCTACGCGATCCAGCGCCGGCGCGAGGAGATGCTCGAAGTCGCGCAGGCGAAGGCCGAGGCGCGCGACCGCGCGAAGAGCGCGTTCCTCTCCAGCATCAGCCACGACATCCGCACGCCGATGAACGCCATCATCGGCTACATCGAGCTCGCGAAGCGAAAGGGCGTCGGCGAAGAGACGCTCCGCGAATACATGTCGAAGATGGAGTCGTCGAGCCACCACCTGCTGGCGCTCATCACCGACGTCCTCGAGATGAGCCGCATCGAGTCCGGCAAGATAGAGCTCGAGCCCGTCCCGATGGACATTGTCGCGGCCTTCGGCGAGCTCGGCGACCTCTTCGCCGCGCAGATGTCCGAGAAGGGCCTCGACTTCCGCATCGACGTCGCGTGCGTCTCGCATCGTCGCGTCATGTGCGACAGGAGCCGCCTGAACCGGATTCTCCTCAACCTCGTCGGCAACGCGTGGAAGTTCACGCCCTCCGGCGGGCGCATTGACGCCACGCTCGTCGAGGGCCCGTCCGGAAAGGACGGCGAGGGCTTCTACGAGCTGAGGGTCAGGGACAACGGACTCGGAATGAGCAAGGACTTCCTGAGCCGCGTCTTCGATCCGTTCGAGCGCGAGCGGACTTCCGCGGCGAACGGCGACGGGGGGACCGGCCTCGGCATGCCGATCACGAAGCGGATCGTGGAGCTGATGAAGGGGACGATCGAGGTCGAGTCCGAAAAGGGGAGGGGAACGGAATTCGTCGTCCGCCTCGCGCTTCCGTTCGCGCCCGAACGGCCTGCGGAGGAGAACGGGCCCGAGAGACCGCCCTGCGCGTCCGGCGCCGAGCCCGTTGACTTTTCGAGGATGCGCATTCTCCTCGTGGAGGACAACGAGATCAACCGCGAGATCGCCCTTGCCGTCCTTTCGCAGGCGGGCTTCGCGGTCGACCAGGCGGAGAACGGCCAGGCGGCGGTCGAGAAAGTCCTGCGCGGCGGCCCGGGGTTCTACGACGCGATCCTGATGGACGTGCACATGCCCGTGATGGACGGCTACGCGGCGACGCGGACGATCCGCGCGGCGGCGCATCCCGGCATGCGGCGCATTCCGATCGTCGCCCTGTCCGCCAACGCCTTCGAGACGGACGCAAAGGAGGCGCTTGCCGCCGGAATGGACGCGCACATCGCGAAGCCCATACGCATACCGGTCCTCATGAAGACGCTCGAGGGCCTCCTGCGCGGGCGCGGCCCGGCGCAGGGAGGGCGTGGCTTCCGCACGGCCGACCGCGACGTCGACCTCCTCTCCTCGCTCGCCAGGCTGGGATGCGACGTCGAGACGGCCTTGCGCGACACGTACGTGGGCAACAGGGCGTTCTACTCGAAGATGCTCGCGAAGCTTCCGGACAGCGCGGCGATCGCCGAGATGCGCAAGGCGCTCGACGACGGGGATGCGGCGGCGCTTTTCTCGTCGTCGCACAACCTGAAGGGGCTCTACGCCTCGCTGGGCCTCACGCCGCTCCACGCCCTCTGCAGCGAGATCGTTGAAACAGCCCGCGCGGGCGGGCTGGACGGAGCGGCGGAACGCCTCGCCCGGCTCGAGGGGCTTCACGGCGAAGTCGTGGCGACGATACGCGCTTATTCCGCAAGGCAGGTGAATGAAGGCAAGGAGCACGGTCGATGAAGGGATTCGAAGGCTACAGGGTGCTGCTCGCGGACGACGAGGAAATCGACCTCGAGATCGTCGCGAACATCGTCAACGACCTCGGCGCGGAATGCGTCAAGGTCAGGGACGGGGAGGAGATGCTCGAGGTCCTCAACGGACCCGAGGGCGACAAGGTCGACCTCGTCCTGACAGACATCAACATGCCCGGGAAAAGCGGCATCGACGCCTGTTCCGAGTTCAGGGCGTCGTCGCACCCGAAGGCGCGCACGCTCCCCGTGATCGGCATTTCGGCGGACGCAAACCCCGCGCTTTTCGACAAGGCGATCTCCGCCGGCATGAACAGCATGACGACGAAGCCCCTCACGCGCGAGACGCTGCGTTCGCACTTCCACATCACCCTGAAGGACAACCAGGCGAACGCCGTGTTCGGCGAGCGCATCCAGCAGGCGCTCGCGAAGAGCCTGTTCTTCTCGTCCGTCAGCCACGACATCCGCACCCCCCTCAACGCCATCATCGGCTTCTCCGAAATGCTCAAGGGCGGATTCGAGACGAAGGCCGAGCACGATCTCGCCGTCAACTCGATACTCGTGAGCAGCAAGATGCTCATGCAGCTCGTGAACGACATCCTCGACCTCTCCAAGCTCGAGTCCGGACGCATGAACATCGAGCCGGAGCCGACGGACGTCGCCCGCCTCGTCGGGGAGATCGCGGCGTCGTTCGGCGCGACCCACCAGAAGCCCGGGCTCGAGATACGCTGCAGCGCGGAGGGGACTCCCGCCCTCATGCTCGACCCGCACCGCCTCAGGCAGATCGCGTTCAACCTGATGGGCAACGCCATCAAGTTCACGAAGCGCGGGTTCATCGAGATACGGACGTCCTTCCGGCCCGGGGCGGACTGCAGGACGGGCGTCTTCCGCATGGAGGTGGAGGACACGGGATGCGGCATCGGCGAGGCGGACATGAAGAAGCTCGCGCGTCCGTTCGTCCAGGTGGGAGCCGATTCCGGAAGGCGCGGGGGAACGGGCCTCGGGCTCCACATCTGCCGCATGCTCGCGCGCGCGATGGGCGGCGAGATGGAGATCAAGTCCGTCCTCGGGAAGGGCGCGACGTTCTCGGTCGTCGTCCCGGGGGTGAAGGTGGCGGGAAGCGGAGGGGTTGCGAGCGGGGGAGCGGGTGAGCTGGCCTCGCCGACTCATGACACGCCAGCTCACGACTCCTCCGCTTCTCTCCGCGTCCTCGTCGTCGACGACACGAAGATGAACCAGATCGTCCTCAGGGCGATGTTCGGCAGGCTCGGCGTCTCCGACATCGCCTTCGCCGACAACGGACGCGAGGCGCTGGAGACGCTGGCGGCCCCGGACGCGCCAAGGTTCGACCTCGTCCTCACCGACGCCTGGATGCCGGAGATGACGGGCATGGAGCTCGTCGCGGCGGTCCGCGCGAACGACGCGCTCGCAAAGCTGCCCGTCTACCTCTTCACCGCCGAGGTGGAGATGAAGGACGCCTACGCCGAAAGGGGCTTCGACGGCATCCTCCTCAAGCCCGCGAACCTCGAGTCGCTGAGGAGGATCCTGCCATGAGGGCGGGCCTCCGCAGGACGGCCTTGTGCGCGGCGGCGGCACTGTCCGCCTGCGCGGCCCTCGCCGGGAATGTCGTCGCCGACGAGGCCGCAGAGGCCGAAGTCTCCGTTCCCGGCCGCAAATGGCTCTCGTTCAGCGCCTTTGCCGACGTCGAGACGGCCTACGTCTGCCGCGGCTACATCTGGGACACGCGCCCCTATTCCGCGCAGTACGCCGCCGCCGAGGCCGATCTCGGGGCCCTCGGGAAGGTCGAGGCGTCGGTATGGACGCAGTCCGCGATGTCGGACAGGGGGACTTCCGCCGAGATGGGCCGCTACGCCTATGCCGAGGCCGACTATCTCCTTCGCTACTACTACGACGTCGACATCGCGGAAGGCTGGCGGCTCAGGAACGGCCTTGGCCGCCAGTGGGCGACGAACCCCGGCTACGTCGGCGGGCGGACGCTCGTCGACTTCCAGGCGCTTCAGGTCCTGGACACCCCGTGGGCCACCCCCTACTGGAGGCTGAGGCTCATGCGCAGGCCGATCGACGAGACGTACTGGGTCGTCGGCGTGAAGCGCTCGTTCGGGCTTTGCGAAGGCCTGACGCTCACGGCGGACTTCTTCGGCGACCTCGGCGACGGCCGCCACTATGCAAACCTCTACGGCCCGAAGGGGACAAAGAAAGGCGCAAGCTACCGAGGCGGGCTGCAGGCGCTGAACCTCGTCCTCCGGCTCGACTACCGCCTGTGCGAGCACGTCGGCCTCTTCGCGTTCGTCGGACAGTTCTGCCTCGTGTCGGACGACGCCCGCGCCGCGGCAAAGGCGACGAAGACACCAGAGGCGAGGCGCGACCTCGCCTTCGGCGGCGCCGGAATCTCGCTCGACTTCTGACGGAGGCCAGTTTTGGTATAATACAACCATTATGGAAAGTAAAACAGGAGAGCGCGTCTGATGGGACGGCATGTTCAAGGCGACTTACCGGAACTTGACCGACTCGTGGACGACGCATGCGCGGAAATCGGGCGCGAGATCGACGCGCTCGCCGTCCCGCGCCTCGCCGGCGTCGTGCTTGGCGGCGGCTATGGCCGCGGAGAGGGAGGCGTTAGGGAAAGGCTGGAGTCCAAAGTCGGAGTTGGGGAGGGGAACGATTCCACTCTCCAACTCAAAACGCCAGCTCTTTCGAACGACCTCGACTTCTTTGCGATTACGGAGGACGGCGCGCCGGAGGCGGAGACTGTCGCGTCAATCGGCGGCGCGCTGAAGTCCGTTGCCGAGAAGTGGAGGGCGAGGCTCGGCGTGGACGTGGACTTCGCGGTGAAGACGCCGTGGCGGCTCAAGCACGACGAAGAGCGGATCATGGTGCAGGAGCTCGTGCGCGGCTATTCCGACGTCGCAGGGAGGAAGGGCGAGGTGCTTTTCTCCGGCATCGCGAAGATCGACGCGGCGAAACTGCCGTGGATGGAGGCCGCGCGGCTTTTGATGAACCGGGGGATGGGGCTGCTTTTGGCAAAATGCAGAATTGAAAATGGAAAACGCAAAATGGGGCGGCCGTCGGATGTCGGGAGTCGAATGTCCGCCGAAGACCTCGACTTCGTGAACCGCAACATAAACAAGTGCATACTCGGCGCCGGGGACGCATTTCTCGTTTCGCGCGGCCTTTACCGCTGGCGCGCCGAGGATCGCGCGGCGGCGCTCGCGGCGCAGGGCGACGACGGGCTTTATTCCCGCGCGGTCGAGTGGAAGTTCCGTCCGCGCGAAGAGAGCGTGTGCGACTGGGAGACGGCGCGCGAAACGTGGCTGAACGGGTATTTGGAGGTGATTGCAGCCGTTGGCGATGACGACCATAGGCGCACGCTCCGCAACGCCGCGAGGTGGTTGGTGCGGCGACGCTCCGTCGGCGACCTTCGCACGTTTGCGCTCGATCCGGTGGCCAGGGTCCTCGAGGCCGTCGCGCGGCATGTCCGCGCCCGCAGGCCCCCGGACGGCTCGCTGATGCGAGACTGGAAGGTCTTCAACTGAATCAACAACGAAAGGACAGGTGCAGCATGGGCTGGAACGTATCGGAACAGGACAAGACCCTCAGGGTGGAGGTCGACGGAAGGCTGGTCGCGGCGGTCGCGCCGCAGCTTCGTGAGGAAATCCTCGCCAAGATGTCCGAAGGGACGAACGTGCTCTTCGACCTCGGCCGGATGGTGCACATCGACTCGAGCGGACTCGGCGTGCTCGTGCAGGTCCTGCAGAAGGCGAAGGCCGGCGGCGGCAAGGTGGTCCTCGCGGCGCTCCAGCCGGGGCCGAAGATCGTCTTCGACATCACGAAGGTGAGCCGCGTGTTCGAAATCGTCCCGACGGTCGAGGACGCGAAGTTCTGAAGAGCGCAACGTGCAGAGTGTAAAGCGGGAAACGGCGAGGAACATGCCATGCCGATGGAAATCAGCAGAGCAAGGCCAACCGGGGCGATAATCTTGCAGCTTGCATTTTGCATTCTACACTCGCTTTCGGCTTCGGCCGAAAGCGTTCGGGTCGCGGACTGCGAGCGCGACCCGAAGCTCGACTTCTGGGCGGCGTCGGACAACGCGTTCTGCCTCGCCGTCATGGACGACGTCTTCAAGGCGGCCGGCGTCGAGACCGAGCGCGTCCCCTTCGGAGAAGACCACCTTCTCGACGTCTCGAAGGCCGACGTCGTCTGCTCGGCGTTTCGCACGAAGCGCCTGCTCGAGGACTTCGACTTCCCGCAGCAGCCGCTCGGGAGGATGCACTTCGCGCTGTACGCGACGCCGTCCCGCGCGATGGAGCTGATGTCCACCAAGATCACCGAGTGGCCGCGCCTCAGGATCGGCTACTCCCCGGTCTCGCAGGGGCAGGTCTCGAACGACGACCGCGTGAAGTACTTCGAGCACGCGCGCCTCGCGCCGACGTACGTCGAGATACCGACGAGCGTCGGCGCCGTGCAGGCCCTGCACGACGGCGAGATCGACGCGCTGTTCCTCTACACGCCGTTCGGCAAGCGCCCCGAGGGCGTCGTCGAGGTCGTCCCGATCGGCTCGCGCAACGTCTACTTCGCCGTGAGCAAGCGGAAGCCGGAGCTCCTGAAGAAGCTCTCGAAGGCGTACCGCGACTGCTACATCGAGCACATCGACAGGTACGACGAGTGGCGCGAGAGGTTTCTCGGCGTCTCGAAGCCGCAGAAGCGCGTGCGCGTCGCGGCGTACAGCCGCGGCGACCTCTTCGAGGCGACGCCGGACGGCGCGCGCTCCGGCGCGCTCGAGGTGTGGCTCAAGTCCATCGTGGGGCACGCCCACTGGAACGTGGACTATGTCTACGGCGACTACGACGAAAGCCTTGCCGACGTGATGAGCGGACGGCTCGACGTCATCGGCGGAATCGGGTTCACCGCGCAGCGGCGCGACAAGTTCCGCTACCCCCACACGCCGATGGGGATGCTCCGCGTGTACCTGTGGTCGCGTCCGGACAGCAAGTACGAGCCCGGGGAGCCAGAGACCTGGCACGGCATGAAGGTCGGGCTTCTCGCGAGCACGATCAGCGCGCAGCGCGCGCGCCGGCAGTTCGACGGCGACGAGACGATCTCGTGCGTCGAGTTCTCGTCAGACCGCGACATGCTCAAGGCGTACTTCGACGGCGACATCGACGCGTGCGTCGACGTCGAGATGCCCGAGCTCGAGAAGGAGAAGGCTCTCCACCTCTACGCCTCGCATCCGATGTACATCTGCACGTCGCTCCGGAGGAGGGACCTCTTCGAGGAGCTTGAGGGCGCGATGGACGAGATCTGCGACGACTTCCCGAAATACCTGAGGATGATCAGCGAGCACCACTACGGCAGGCGCAGCGACATGGCGGCCCTCTCGATGGAGGAGTCGAGCTGGCTCGCGAGGCGCGTGAAGAACGAAAGCCCCGTGGTGATCGACTTCTCCCCGTGGCCGTTCCCCCTTGCCGACAAGAAGGGGAACCCGACGGGATTCGTCGGCGACCTCCTTCGCGAGATACAGGACCGCACGGGACTCAGGCTCGCCGTCTCCCCGCAGACCGACGTCAGCACGGCCGAGGCGAAGTTCCTGCGCGGCGACACGGACCTCTGGATACCCTATCCGGTGAAGGCCTCCGCCGCGACGTACGGCGCAACCTCCGTTTTCGCAATCCCGGTCCCGCAGAGCGTGGCCCAGGAGCTCGGCGCGAAGGACCTCTACCAGGAGTTCGAGATGTTCGCGCGCCCGAACGTCCCGAAGGAGCTCGTCTCGATCTTCGGCAAGGTGATGACCGGAATCGACCAGACGCAGCTCCAGGAGATGTTCATGGCGGACGCCGCGGAGCGCCAGGTCGTGCACCGCGTCTTCGGCATGACGAGGGATGAGCTTGCCCATTTCCTCGCGCACGTCTCCGTCGTGGTCCTTCTTGCCATCGTCGCGTTCGGCTCCGTCATGATCGTCCTCCTCGTCCGGCAGACGAAGCGCGCGAACATGGCCGCCGCCGAGGCGGAGGAGCACGCGCAGGCCAAGACGAGGTTCCTCGCGATGATGTCGCACGAGCTCCGGACGCCCCTCAACGCCGTCATCGGATTCGCGGAGTTCATCGCGCGCGAGGACGTCGACGAGCCGCGCAGAAAGGAGTACATCGACGGCATCCTCCTCAGCTCGAACGCGCTTCTCGAGCTCATCAACGACATCCTCGACCTCTCCAAGCTCGAGGCCGGCGCCATGAAGATGCGCGACGGCATCTGCGATTTCGGACAGCTCCTCCGCGAGCTCCCCGCCATCTTCGGCTACCGCGTCCGCCGGCATGGCGTCAAGCTCGTCGTCTCCGGTCCGATCGAGGGCGAGATGCCCCTCGTCAGGCTCTCGCAGCAGGGGCTGCGGCAGATACTCATCAACCTCGTCGGGAACGCGGCCAAGTTCACCGAGAAGGGGTCGATATCCGTGACGGCGTCCTGGTTCGCGGACACGCGCACGCTGCACATCGAGGTCCGCGACACCGGCTGCGGCATCTCGAAGGAAAAGATGTCCAGGCTTTTCGACCCGTTCGTCCAGGACATCAAGAGCCGCATGATGGTCAGCGCCGGCGAGATCAAGGGGACCGGGCTCGGGCTGCCGATCGTCAAGCGCATGGTCGAGGCCGCGCAGGGCACGATACGGGCGGAAAGCGAGCTCGGCAAGGGCACGCGCTTCGTCATCGACCTCCCCGGACTCGAGGCCGCCGAGCCGCTTCCGTCCGCCAAGTCCGCGGGCAAGGCGATCAGGCTCGTCCTCCCCGATCGCGTGCTCGTCGTCGACGACATGACGATGAACCGCAAGATTCTCGGCATCCACCTCGGCAACCTCAAGATCAAGGACGTGCGCTTCGCCGAAAACGGAGAGGCCGCGCTCAAGGTGATGGCCGAGTGGGTGCCCGACCTCGTCCTCACCGACATGTGGATGCCGAAGATGGACGGCACGCAGCTCGCCGAGGCGATGCGCGCGGACCGGCGCCTCGCCGAAGTCCCCGTCGTCGCCGTGACGGCCGACGTCGACGTGGGCTCGACCTACGACATGAGCCTCTTCGCGAAGATCATATCGAAGCCGGTCACGACGGACAAGCTCCGGGACCTCTTCGGACAGGAGTAGCCATGCGGATACTCGTTTCGGCCATACCGTACGACAGGGGCAAGAGCGGCATCTCGGTGTACGTGCGTGAGGTCGTGCGGGAGCTTGCCGCGCAGGGGCACGCCCTGTCTCTGCTGGTGGAGCCGGCAGAGACGGGGAATGTAGAATGGGAAATTGAAAATGTAGAACTGGAGAGCGCAACCACCACAACTGTGCATTCTCAATTTTCAACTATGCATTCGCCAGCCTGGACGCGCCGTCCGGTCTTCAGCATGTTGTGGCATCTCTTCGTTCTCCCTTTCTGGATTCGCCGCCACAGGAAGGATTTCGACGGATTCGTCATCTGTGCCGCGAACAGGCGCGTTTGCGCGTGGTATCCGATTCCGACGACCGCGACGGTGCACGACCTTGCGAACTTCCACATTCCGGGAAAGTACTCGATGATGAGGATGTTCTATCTTGCGCACGTCCTGCCGTTCTTCGCGAAGAGGGCGCAGCATCTCGTCGCCGTAAGCGGCGCGACGAAGACGGACATGGTGAAATACTGGCACTGCCGCGAAGAGGACGTCACGGTGCTTTACAACGGATTGACGGGTAACGGGGAACCGGTAGGGGCGCCTCTCCGAGGCGACCGCATTCAACTTTTGACTATTCTCTACATCTCCCGCATCGAGCATCCGGGCAAGAACCACGTGCGGCTCATCGAGGCGTATTCGCGCCTGCAGCGGGAGGTCGCCGAAGCGCATCCGCTCGTGATTGCGGGCGCGGACTGGAAGGATGCCGAAGTCGTCCACGAGGCGGCGAAGAAGTCGCCGCACGCAGATCTCATCCGCTTCACCGGATTCGTCGACGCGGCGGATATGCCGCGTCTTTGGGAAGAAGCCGGCTTCTACGTGTTCCCGAGTCTTTTCGAGGGCTTCGGACTTTCCCTTGTCGAGGCGATGGCGAAGGGCATCCCATGCGCATGCTCGAACAACGGCTCACTGGGCGAGATAGCGGGAGACGTCGCGATTACGTTCGATCCCGAGAGCGTCGACGAGATTGCTTCTGCCCTCGGACGTCTTCTGTCGGAGCCAGAGGCCGAGCGCGCAGTGCGGATCGCAAGGGGTCTCGAGCATGTGAAGAAATTCTCCTGGGCCGACCATGCGAGGGGGATTGTCGGGCTTATTTCTGGCAGGGACGCCCGTCCCCGGGCGTCCGCGGACGGCTCGGAGAGCCGTCCCTACCACCATGCGTCATGCGTCTCGCGGCTTTTCGGCATACCAGTCGCGCGCGTCACGCAGTCCGAAGCAGTCGAGCGGATCGTCGCAATGGCAAAGAGTCGGCATTCAACAGCTCGCAACTCACAACTCAAATCCAGATTTGTCGCCACCCTGAACGTGGATTTTGTCGCCAATGCGGTGAGCGGCTGGCCCTTTGGCGGAAACGACGAGCTCTGGGGCTACTTGAGGAACGCCGACCTCGTGACGGCCGACGGAATGCCGATCGTCCTCCTCTCAAGGCTCCTGCGCCGCGCGCTTCCCGCGCGCGTCACGGGCGCGGACATGGTGCCCGCCATCTGCCGCCGTTGCGCCGAGGAGGGCCTTTCGGTCTACGTGCTCGGCGGAGACAGGGACGCCGTCGCCGAGGCGTTCGCGAAATTGAAAACTGAAAATGGAGAATTGAGAATTGCCGGAGTCGATGATTCCTTCGTCAAGCTCGACGAGGGCCAGCCGGAGATCGTCGAGCGCATCAACGCCGCGAGGCCGGACATCCTCTTCGTCGCGCTCGGCAACCCCAAGCAGGAGCTGTGGATGGGACGCAACGCGTCGCGTCTGGACGTCGGCGCGATGATCGGGGTCGGCGGGACCTTCAACTTCATCGCCGGACGGGTGAAGCGCGCGCCGAAGTGGATGCAGAAGTCCGGCCTCGAGTGGGTCTACCGCATCGTCCAGGAGCCGGGGCGGCTCTGGCGCCGCTACGCCTACGGGCTCGTCAAGTTCTCGTGGCTTTCGCTTCTCCATCTTCTCGGAGGGTACAGGAGATGAAGATCGCACATGTCCTGAGGCGCCTTTCGTTCGACGACTGGGGAGGGACCGAGCAGGTCGTCTGGAACCTCGCCAAGGCCCAGCAGGCGGCGGGGCACGAGGTGCGGCTCTTCGCAACGACCGCGCTTTGCCAAGAAGAGTGCTCGCTCGTTGAATGGTCAGGTCGTCCGGTCGTTTCAGAGGAGCCCCAACCACCGCACCATCTGACCATCCGCCGCTTCAAGCCGATCTACCCCTGGTGGCCGATGCCGAAGAGCCTTGTCGCCGAGCTTGACAGGAAGGGCGGCAACCCGTTCGTCCCGGGGCTCGGAAGGGCGCTCCGCGAATGGCGGCCCGACGTCATCCACTGCCACGCGATGGCCCGCATCGCCGAGCTCTGTCTGAGAGTCGCGGGAACAATCCGTTCAATCAAACAATCAGGCAATCCAAACAAGCAAACGATCAGGGCCGTTGTCTCGCTGCACGGCGGCGGGGCGAACGTGCCGGACGTCGAGGCGAGGAGCCTCAAGGCGCCGACGCGCGGAAGGGTTCCGTGGGGAAAGATGGTCGACCATGCGATGGGCTGGACGCGGCGCGTGCCCGAGGACTTCGACGGCATCGTCTGCGTCGGGGAAGACGAGTATCTGAAGTACAAGGACAGGCACCCGCATGTGATGTACCTCCCCAACGGCGTCGACACGAGCCTCTTCTCTTGCAATCAAACAATCAAACAATCAAACAATCAAACAATAATCAACCTCCTCTGCGTCGCGCGCATCGACCGCCAGAAGAACCAGATGATGCTCGTCGAGGCGCTGGCGCGGCATCCCGGGATGGCGGCGAGGCTGGTCGGGCCCGTCACGCAGCCGGACTACCGGGACGAGCTGGAGCGTCGCGCCGCGGAGCTTGGCGTAGCCGACCGTCTGGCGATCGTCGGGGCGCTGAAGCCCGGAAGCCCGGAGCTTGTCGCGGAGTACGCGCATGCCGACGCCTTCGTCCTGCCGAGCCGGCACGAGCCGTTCGGCATCGTCGTCTTGGAGGCGTGGGCTGCGGGTCTTCCGGTCGCGGCGAGCGACGTCGGCGGACTCGGGCGGCTCTGCGCGGCGCATCCGGCCGCGGCGGTCGCGTTCCCGCCGGACGACGCGGCCGGACTCGACCGCGCGCTCGCCGAGCTTGGCGCGCGCGCGCCGGCGCTCTCCGATGCCGGTCGCGCGGCCGCCGCGGAATACGACTGGGGCAGGCTTTCCGCCCGGCTGGTTGATTTCTACGCGGAAATATGATTAAATATCCAATTAAAAGATGGATGACGAAATGACAGAGGAGGAGCGGGCCCGGCTGAGGGGGCTCGTGTCCTTGCAGAAGGTGGTCGTGGGCATCGCCTTGCGGTGGTGGCCGCTCTTCGTCGCCGTCTTCTGCGCCCTTGCGGCGGCCTTTTCCGCCTTCCTCTGGATGCGCGGCTCGCAGAGCGTCAAGCGATACGAGGCGACGACGCGGCTTCTCTTCTCGCCCAAGAAGGTCGCGCGGGTGGATCCGATCAGCGACAAGCAGCTCATGACCATTCTCGAGCGCGCGTCCCTGAAGCGCCGCGTCGCCGAACGCGTTGAAATGGACGTGATGGAGCGCATGTGCCTGACGGTGGACATGAAGATCGAGCAGGGGAAGCGCCAGGGGAACCTGTTCGTCCTGACGGCCGCGTCGAAGACGCGCAAGGGCGCCTTCGCGAAGGTGAACGCCTATGCGGACATCCTCGTCGACGAGTACGTCGCGTTCCGCTCGAAGGACATGGACAACTGGCGCGAGTCGCTCGAGGCGCGGCGCAAGACGCTCGTCGACAAGCTAGCGGACGTCGAGGCGGAGGAGTCCGCCTTCAAGGCGCGCACCGGGGCGCTCACGCCCAGCGAGGCGCTCGTGACGCTCAACGCGCTCATATCCGACCAGCGGCGCAACGACTCGGCGCTTGGCGTCGACGCCGCGAACGAGGAGCTGAAGAGGCGCAAGCTGGAGTCGGGCGTGGGCAAGGGCGGCGCCATGGTGGTGGCCAACGCCCACGCGATCCGCCGGCGCCTGGCCGCCATCGCGGCGATCGACGCCGATCTCGTCGCGCTTCGGGAGAAGTACACCGACATCAATCCGAGGGTGTCGGGAAAGGTGGCGGAGCGTGCCGAGAGGGTGTCCGAGCTCGAGGCGTTCCTCAAGTCGAAGGGCGCGGAGGGCATCGACCTCGAAAAGCTGGACCAGCTCGAGAAGTCCGCCGAGGAGCTGGCGGACTGCATCACGCGCCTCGATGCGATCCGCGAGAAGCGCGCCGCGCTCCGGGCCGAGATCGCGGACAACGAGAAGCGCGCCACGTCGCTCGCCGCGGTCGTCATGGACTATGAGCGGATCGTCACGCGCCGCGAGGACGTCATGGCGTCCCTCCGGGAGCTCGACGACCAGCTTGGCGGCATTTCCTATGCGATCGGGTCCCTCGGAAACGACCTCAGGCAGATCGAGCGCACAAGCGGCGCGGACGACCACGGTCCGTTCGGCACGAAGAAGGGCGTCTTTGCCGCCGGCGGGGCGCTTTTCGGGGCCGGCTCCCTTCTCCTTGTCGTCGTTCTTGTCGAACTTGTGTTCGGCAAGGTCCGCGGCGGACGCGAGATCGCGGCGTACGACGGCATCGAGTTCCTGGGTTCGGTTCCGGCCGAGGGGGGGTTGCCGCCCGACGAGGCCCGCGAGGCGACGCGCGTCATCGCGCTCAAGGCGCTTCTTGCGGCAAAGGACGCCAAGACGATCTTCGCCTGCAGGCTCCCCGGGGTGGACATGGGCACGTCGCTTTCCGAGGCCCTCGACTACACGGCGGCGATGTCGGGCGCGAGGTGCTTCCTCCTCGACGTCGTCTCGCAGGACGGCTTCGCGCCGCCCGAGGGGGCGGAGGAGATGGTCGGCGTCGTCAGGAGCGGGCAGCGCGGCTGGTTCCCCGCGGCGAACCGCTTCGCGCTCGCCCCCACCGAGCTCCAGATGCTGAAGGCCGACATCGCCTCCCTCAACGAGTCGTTCGACAACGTGTTCATGAGGATCGAGGGCGGCGTGCGCGTCGGCGGCACGTTCTTCGACCAGTTGCTCGAGCTGAGCGACTCCGTGCTGCTCATGGTCGGCGTGGGCCGCACGCCGCGCAGGGCGTACGCCTACGCGCGTCGCCACCTCAAGGGCTCCGGAAAGCCGGTCATGGCGGTCGCCACGGGCGCGAACGCGAAGAGCGTGCGGGCGGAGATGGAGGAGATGTCATGACCAGGACGTCCTTTTTCGCGGTGCTTGCGGCGCTCTTCGCGGGCTGCTACGCGGACAGGCTCACGGGCAACTACGAGTCCGCCCCCGAGCTGAACGGCCTGGACGACGAAAGCGCGATCCTGGAGGAGGCGGGGCACGATCCCGAGACGGTCGCCCGCAACGAGCGGATCCTGCGGGAGCTGGACAAGGAGGACGACCCGGCCTACGGGATGAACGCCGGCGACCAGATCGAGATACGCGTCTACGACCATCCCGACCTCGGCATGACGACGCGCATCGGCCCGGACGGCATGGTCGGCATCGCGTTCATGGGACAGGTCAAGCTGAGCGGACTGACGATCGCGGAGGGCGCCGAGCGCATACGCGAAGGGCTCTCTCCCTACGTCAAGAACCCCGTCGTCAGCATCACGCTCGTCGAGGTGAAGAGCGAGACCGCCACGATCGCGGGCTCCTGCACCAACCCGGGCGTCTACGGCGTGACGCATGCGACGCGCCTCGCGGACCTCTACGCGATGGCCGGGTCGAGCGCCAGCCGCCTGTTCAACGGCGTCACCGTCGATGTCGCCGACCTCGACCACTCCATGTTCGTGCGCGACGGCAAGCTCATTCCCGTCGACTTCCACAAGGCGATCAACAACGGCGACCCGCTCCACAACATACGCATACGCAAGGGCGACTACGTGTTCATCGCGCAGCGCATGGAGGCGTCCGTCGTCATCTGCGGGGAAGTCGCAAACCCCCACAAGCGCCTCTACGAACCCGACATGGGCCTCATAGAGACGCTGACCGTCGCGGGCTGGATGCGGGAGACCCACTGGAAGCACGTCATCATCATGCGCGACGGGCTTTCCAATCCGAAGCTCTACAAGGTCGACGTGGACGGGATCCTCGCCGGCAAGTGCCGCAACGTGCGCCTGAAGGCCGGCGACGTCGTGTACGTGCCGAAGGACAACATCTCCGAGTACAACGTCTTCGTGAAGAAGCTGATGCCGACGGTCCAGCTCGTGAACCTGATGACATCCCGCTTCTCCACCGTAAACGTCACGGAATGACGCATGAAGTACGCAGTCTTCACCGTCGCGGCCCTGGGGACGATTCCGCTTGCGGTGCTCCTGTCGTTGAACAGGGCCTGGCTTAAGTACGCCGTCTGGGGCATGGTCGCCGCCCTCGCCGTCTACCAGGGAACGGCCATCAACTTCTTCTCGCACGAGGAGTACCGCGGGACGTCGCGCGGCATGGAGGTCAGCGTCGCCTACCTGCTCGCCGCCGCGCTGCTCGTGGCCGCCGCCGTCAGGCGCCGTCTGCCGAAGCTCGTGCCGTCGTGGGGCGCGGCGGTCTTTCTCGTCTACTTCGCGCTGTGCCTTCCGTCGTGGGGCGCGGCCGAGAGCGCGCTGTACGCATGGATGGAGACGTGGAAGATGCTCATGCTCTACCTGGTCTACCTTTCGACACGGGCGTACCTCGACATGACGGACGACGTGAAGTCGGCCGTGAGGGGGTTCGCCGTGTTTGCCGTGCTGAACTTCCTGCTGGTCGTCAAGGACCATCTGTCGGGCGTCTACCAGCCGCACGGGGTCTTTCCGCACCAGAACGGGCTCGCGATGTCGATGCACCTCTTCGCCGGACTGTTCTTCGCCTGCTTCCTCGCGGACGGGTGGCGGAAGTCGAAGCTCTGCTTCTTCGCGTTCGTCTCGGCCACCGCGTGCATCGTCCGCACCTACTCGCGCGGCGCTCTGGCGATGGTCCCCGTTTCCTTCGCGACGACGTTCCTCCTCTCCGCCTTCGTCGGGCTCGGAAGGCCGGTCCGGCGTGTTTTCGCGCGCGTCATGCCGGTCGCGGCCCTCGGGCTCGCGGGCCTCGCGCTCATGCTGCCGCGCATCGTCGAACGCTTCGAGAGCGCCCCCGAGGCGTCCGCCAGCACGCGCGTCGAGCTTGCGCTCTGCGCGAAGGAGATGATCGTGGACGAGCCGTGGCGCGGCGTCGGCATCAACAACTGGGGAATCAAGATCAACCCGCCGTACGAATACGCCGAGCGCGCCGGGCGCAACGCGAACCGCGGCGAGGACTTCAAGGACGGAATCGTCGAGACGGTCTACCTCCTCGTCGGCGCCGAGTGCGGCATCCCCGCGCTTGCCGCCATGCTCCTCTGGTTCCTGTCGTACCTCGTGCTCTGCCTCCGGCTCGTGAAGAAGCTCAGGGGTACGCCGTACGCCGCGATTCCCGCGGGCCTCGCCGGCGGTCTCGCCGCCTGCTACCTCCAGAGCTGCCTTGAATGGGTCCTGCGCCAGCAGCAGACGCTCATTCTCCTCATGATGTTCTTCGCGCTCCTCGACTACCTGTCGGCAAACGCCTCGCGCCTCGCCGCGCGAACGGCCCAGACGGGAGGGCGCCGTGGGTAGCGCGGCGGCGGCAGCCGTCGTGGCCGCGTCCCTGCTGCGGTTCCTCGATCCCTACACGTCGCTGTACCAGACGGACGACGACCGCGAGGGACGGGCGCTGGCCGTCGAGCCCGGATGGTGGCCGTCGGCGAACGGACAGAAGGACCCGCTCGCGAAGAATCCGCAGGCCCGCGTCCTCTACAGCGTCTTCCGGCAAAGCGACAAGCCGTTCCCGGACTACGACCCCGCAAAGCCAGGCCCTCTCTTCAAGGTGAACCAGGTCGGCTACCATCCAGACCAGCCCAAGTTCGCCTACATGGGCGCGTGGCTCGGCCCGAAACTCGGCGCGTGGAAGCCGAGTAGGGGTCAGGAGTCAGGGGTCAGGGGTCAGGAGGCAGGGAAGTGGGAGCTTGTCGATGCGAAGACGGGCAAGGTCGCGCTCTGCTCGCCTGTCCCGCCCGTCCTTCGCGTCGCCGACGCGACGACGAAGGAGGGAACGCCTTTCACCGGAGAGTGCACGTACGAGATGGACTTCTCGTCCGTCACCAGCGAAGGGACCTACTTCGTCCGCGTCGACGGCGTGGGCCGGAGCGCCGACTTCCGCATCTGGCGCGGCGCGGCCGAGGATGCGTTCCGCGTCCACATGCTCGGCCTCTACCAGAAGCGCTGCGGAATCGCGAAGACGGAGCCCTACACCCACTGGACCGCCGGCGCGTGCCACACGAACGTCGTGCGCGGCACCTTCGCGCCCGAGGAGGGGAGGCTCCCGAAGGACGTCAGGTGGTTCGACGTCATCCGCCACAACACCGACTGGGAGAAGGGCGAGCGGCTTTCGGTCGCCGGCGGGTGGCACGACGCGGCGGACTACGACCGCCGTCCGGCTCACCTGAACATCGTGAACGACCTCTGCGCCGTCTACCTGATGAAGCCGTCGAACTTCTCGGACGGACAGCTCTCCGTCCCTGAGAACGCGAACGGCATTCCAGACATCCTCGACGAGGCCGAGTGGGGGCTTCGGCACCTCCTCGCCGTGCAGCAGAGGGACGGAGGCGTCGGCACGTGGATCGAGTCGACCGGACATCCGGGCCCCGGAAACGTCGCGGAGCGCGACCCGATGCGCTACGCCGTCTCCCGCGCGACGCGCGCAAGCTCCCTTGCGTACGCCGCGCACGCCGCGCTTCTCGCTCGGTGCCACGAATCCTTCCGTGCGAAGTACCTTGGGTCCGCGAAGCGCGCGTGGGACTTCGCCATGCGCTCCGAACCGGCGTCCGCGACCTTCGTAATCAAGCGGAAGCGGCTCAAGGTGCTGACCGACGTGGAGGAAGTCGAGTGGAGGGAGCCGACGGGCCTTCCCGCGGCGAACCTCGTCAAGGCCGCCGTCAACCTCCATGCGCTCACGGGGGAGGCGTCCTATCTCGAGGCCCTTGTCGAGCGGAAGCGCGAGATCGACGGGGACTTGAAGAAGGACGAATGGCGCTGGGGCGCGCTCGCTTTCGCAGGCGAGCGCGAGCTCGGCATTCCGCCGCAGGCGTCGCAGTTCATGGCGGAATGGGAAAGGCGGCTTCTCAACCGCGCGAAGGAGATGCTGGGCCAGGTCGACGGAGCGTACGCCTATCGCTGTCCGTGGTGGGCGCCTGGAAAGGGCCACTGCAGCGCGATGAGCTGGGGGAATTCCCATCCCCTGCGCCGTGCGCAGACGCTTGTCGCCGCGCACCGCATCACGGGCGACGGCGCGTACGTGCGCGGCGCATTTGCCGCGCTCGACTTCCACAACGGGTGCAACCCCGTCGGCACGACGCTCACGAGCGGACTCGGGCGAGTGTACCCGGTCTCGTTCCTCGACCTGCCGTCGTATGTGGACGGAATCGCGGAGTACGTGCCGGGCATCACGCCGTACAGGTGGAACTACGGAATGCCGGCGAAGGCGGTGGAGATGGTCTACGGAGGCGACAAGGAGCTGGCGACGAAGTGCCCGATATGGAGAAGGTGGGGCAACGTCGAGAACCAGACGGTCGCGGCGAGCGAATACACGGTGTCGGAGACGGTCGCGCCGGCGGCGTCGGTCTGCGGCTATCTCCTCGAGCCGACGGGAACGCCTCCGCCGGCCAGGCCCGCCCCGGCGAAGGACGTGAGGGAACTGCCGGGCTACTGGGCGATGCCGTGAGCGGGGCCGAATCTTGAAAGGTCAATGGCGGCGAGCGAAACAAGGTGAAACTTGACTTCAGGAAAAACGTGAGGCGGAACATGCTGGCCAACGCGGCCAGCAGCGGCATACGCCTTCTCTTCCCGTTCCTCAACCGCACGCTCTTCCTGTGGCTCCTCGGGCCCGCCTATCTCGGGCTGAACGGACTGTTCGGCTCGATCCTCGGCGTCCTCATGCTGGCCGAGCTCGGCTTCGGCACGGCGGTCGTCTGCTCGATGTACAAGCCCGTCGCGGACGACGACCGGGAGCTCCTCTGCGCGTACCTGAAGTTCTACCGCGCCGTCTACCGCTGCGTCGGCGCAGCCATCTTCTTCGGGGGGCTCGCCCTCCTCCCGTTCCTCGACAGGCTGGTCCACGGCGCGGTCCCGCCGGACGTCGACCTGCACGTCCTCTACGTGATCCACCTCGTGAACACGGCGGCGAGCTACTTCCTCTTCGCGTACCGCGGCGTCGTGCTCGGCGCGCACCACCGGAACGACGTGGTCACGAACATCCGCACGGGGATCTCCGTCGCGCAGTACGTCGCGGTGTTCCTGATACTCCTCGTCACGCGAGACTACTACCACTACGTGATCGCGACGGTCGTGTTCACCGTGGCGCAGAACGTGCTCCTCGTCAAGGCGTCGCGCAGGCTGTTCCCCGACGTCGAGCCGAGGGGCGTTCTGCCGCGCGACCTGCGGCGGAAGGTCGTCTCGGACGTGAAGTCGATCTTCATGCACAAGGTGGGCGGCGTCGTCACGAACTCGACTGACAACCTGGTGATCTCCGCCTTTCTCGGGCTCGTCGCCGTCGCCTCGTACGGCAACTACTACTACGTCGTGACGTCCGTCGCCGGGCTCGTCGCCATCGTGTACTCCTCGATGACCGGCGGCTTCGGCAACAAGATCTACACCGAGTCGAAGGAGGAGAACTTCAGGCTCTTCATGCGGATGAACCGGCTGTCGATGGCCGTCGTGCTGTTCTGCGCGGCTGTGATGGCGGCGATGTACGAGCCGTTCATCGCGGTGTGGGTGAGGGGCGATCCCTCGCTGGTGCGGCACGCGCTCACGCCGGCGCTGATGGTGCTGTACTTCTACGTCATGCAGTCGCGCCAGGTGCTGCTCGCGTTCAAGTCCGCCGCGTCGCTGTGGCGCGAGGACCGTTGGAAGCCGATCGTCGCGGGCGCGGCGAACCTTGGCACGAACATCCTGTTCGTCCTGTTCCTGCCGGACGCCTACAAGCTCGACGGCGTCGTCCTCTCGACGATCATAGGCTTCGCGTTCATACAGGTCCCGTGGGAGTCGCACGTCGTGTTCACCTCGTTCTTCGGGCGCGCGGAGTCGCGCGCCTACTGGCGCTCGCAGGCCCGGTTCGCGGCCCTTGCGCTCGCCCTCTGCGCGGCAGCGTGGTGGGCGGCCCGGCTCGTCCCGCTCGGGGGCTTCGCGGGCCTTGCCGCGAAGGGCGCGGCCTCGGGCGCGACCGCGGCGATCGCGCTTGCCGCCATCTTCAGGGGCGATGTCGCGGCACTGCTCCGCAAATCGAAACAGGGCGATTCCCGGAGGGAAGAGACGACATGACACGGGGAAACACCATCGTCACCATAGGCGACATAAACTATCTCTGGGGCATATTCCTCCTGGTCGCCTCCGCCAGGAAGGCCGGCATGTCCGAGCCTTTCCTCGTCGGCGTGAAGAAGTTCACCCCCGAGGCGGAACGCGTCCTCGGGCAGCTGGGCGGCGTCAGGCTGCTGAAGCTCGACGGAATGAAGCGTTCGCTGACGTGCCTCAAGGCGCATGTCATGCTGAACGTCGACACCGAATACGCGACATGGGCCGATTCGGACGCCTTCTTCACCGGAAACGTCTCGGAAATCCTGGCGCCGGCTTCCCCGGAGGAAATGCACTTCCGCCTCCGCGCGCCGTTCGAAATGCCGGGCGCGTTCAGGGGGCATGCCTTCGGCGAGGACGGCAGGTCGATTCCGAAGGCCGTCCTCGAAGCGTGGAGAAAGGACGTCGAGGACGTGGCGGGCGAGGCCCGCGCAGAGGCGAGATACGCGACTTCGGGATCCGCGTCCTTCTGCTCCTTTTCGATGTCGCGGTTCAGGAAGTTCGCCGAGACGTGGCACGCGCTCCAGATGAAGGTCTTGCCGGAACGGGACGTCGGCGTCGAGGACAGGTCCCTGCTCTACTACCATCAGCTTGACGAAAGCACGCTCAACGCCTGCCTCAACTTCGTTCCCGACGCTCCGCGCGTCCAGGACGTCTACAAGATGGACAAGGACCGCGACAGGCTGTTCGTCCACTTTATCGCAAGGCCCAAGCCGTGGGAGGGTTGGACGAAGCGCGCGTTCAGGCATTTCGACGAATACGTCTCCGTCGTGGAGTGGGCGGTCTCGCAGGGTCTCGCGCTTCCCGGCGCGATACCTGGCTGCCTTATGCGTTCGCGCAAGGGGCTCGTGCGCGCGCTGATTCCGTGGACGACCATCAAGCCAAAGATCGCCAAGAGGCTGAAGCGCCTTTTCTGACGCAGGCGGCAGGTCTCTTGGCGTCAGTCGCCGACGATCGCGTCCAAAAGCTCTCTTTCGCGCCTCTCGTAGGCTTCTTTCGAGAATTCCGCCGCGCGCTTCATGCAGGACGCGCGCTTGGATTCGCGGAATTCGGGGTCTGTCGCCAGCCTCGACAGTATCCGCGCGGCCTCTTCAACGCTGCCGAACGAAAGCTCGGCGTCGGACACGACTTCGCAGGCGCCGCCTTCGTCCGGAACAATCGGGACGAGCCCGGCCTTCAGGTATTCCGTGATCGATATGCCGAAAGCCTCGGTACGCATTGCATGGATGGCAAAGGCGCCGGAAGACAGGAAGCGCGACTTGTCGTCGCCGAAAAGTTCGCCTACAATGGAGACCCATGGAAGTTCGCGCACGCGCGCCCCGAGTTCCCGCCCGAACGTTCCGGCGTCCAGCCTCCCTCCCAGCTGCAGTTCGATGTCCATGGTGCTGATGGCCCTTGCGCGTTCCACAATAGTGACAATTTCGTCCACGCGCTTGGCGGGGGCTATCCGCCCGAGATAGACGACCCGAAGCGGATGCCTTTCCGATTCCCCCCTGGCGGGCTCGAAAAGGGTCGGAGGGTAGAACACGCGCGAGTTCGCGACCCCATAGAAGCCCTCTATGAGCGACTGGGTGTACAGCGAGTTCGGGTAGATGTGTTCGTTTGGGTCTTCCAGGACGGCCCTTCTTGTCCGCATGCCGAGAAGGGGGCGCAGGACGGAGGCCTCCAAGAACCGCCGGACCCTTTTCAGGAGCGGGACGGAAGTCCTGGCGGCGCCGCAGACATGGTCGGCGAAGGCCTCGTCTCCAAGGTCGATGCAGAGGATGAAGTGATGGGCGCTGCGTCCGAAGTCCATGATGTTGGCAAGCGAGATGCAGACGTCGGCGTCGGCCGCCAGCCGCCTGAGCCTTCTGAACCTGTAGACGGACTGCAAGGCGTTGCCGTTCGTCCCGCGGTAGCTTGCCGGCATGACCTTTACGACCTTGAGGCGGTCGAGGTCTATGGGGACGCCCATCAGTCCGACGGCCCTCTCGAAATGGTCGGTCCAGTCCAGCGCCAGCGTCACCTCGCAGGTCTTCTGGAGCGCTGCAATGAACCGCAGCGGCAGATACTCCCCTCCGCCGAGCGTGAGGCCGAAGTAGCGATAGTATATCAGGACCTTTTTCCCCATGGCGTCAATCCGCTTTGCGAATCGCTCCCAGCTTGAAATGCAGGGCGAAAAGGAGCTCGACGGGCTTTCTCGCGACGGCGGCCCGCACGAACGCCTTTACAAGCAGTCCGGCGACTCGCTTGGACGGCGAAGCCGCGGCCAGAAGCCTGTCGAAGTCCGCGAATCCCCTGGCGAAGACCCCCGACAGGGTTTCGACGCGGCGGCTGCGCGGGATGTCGCGCACGTTCTTCGGGTCGAACCAGAAGTAGAGTATCCAGGGGAGCCACTGGCGCGCCCAGCACCGGGAGATGCGCGTGTCGAACCCCGGCTCCGCGGACGCCTTCGCGTGGAACGCGAGCAGGGAGCGGACGATGACGGTCCAGTCTCCGTGGAAGTATCCCGCGCCGCGCGCGGACGACGAAACGGACGCCGCCTGGAGGCGGTAGACGTAGAAGGGCTCGTGAAGGGGGACCACGCGCTTCGCCAGGTACAGCGCGCGGGGCGAGAATTCGCTGTCCTGGCGCCGAAGGCCCGGAACGCACCTCAGCCCGCGCTCCGCCAGGAATGCCCGCCGGAACACCGTCATCTGGAGCATTGGGCAGGGATGGCTGCCGCAGCCGCCTTCGGTCTTCAGCGTCGCCTCGGGTCCGGACAGCTCGCCGTCGAAGCCCTTTGGATAGTTGTCGCGAAGCTCCTCGTCCTTGCCAGTCGTGTCGTTGTGGACCTGTATCGCGCAGGGATAGAGGTCGGCCCCGGGGCGTTCGGCTATCTTGTCATGGAGGCGCTGGAGCGAACCTTCGGCAATCGTGTCGTCGCCGTCGAGGAAGATGACGTACTCGCCCGTCGCCATGTCGATGCCGGTGTTGCGCGAGGCGGAGCACGAGCCGCTTCGCGGACCGGTGAACATCTTGAAACGGGGGTCCTTCGCCACGTACTCGCGCACGATCTCCTCCGTCTTGTCCCTCGAGGTCTCTACGCCGAGTATGCATTCCCAGTCGGCGAACGGCTGGTTCAGGACCGAGTCGAGGCAAGCGCGCAGGTAGGGCGCGACGTCGCAGCAGGGGACGATGACTGAAAAGAAGGGCTTCATAGCTCGTGGTACTCCCTGTACCATTTTGCAAATACGGGGATGCCGTCCTCGATTGTCGTCGTTGGCTCGTAGCCCACAGCCTTGTTGAGCTTGTCGATGCTTGCGTAGGTGGCGTACACGTCGCCCGGCTGCATCGGGAGCATCTCCATCTTCGGCGCGACGCCGAGCGATTCTGCGAGGACGTTGATCACGTCGAGCAGTTTTTCGCTTCTGTGGTTGCCGATGTTGAAGATGTCGTAGCGGGGAAGGTTCTCCGCCTCGACGACGCGGACGATGCCGTCGACGATGTCGTCCACGTACGTGAAGTCGCGCAGCATGTCGCCGTTGTTGAACACCTTGACGGGCCTGTCGTGCAGCATCGCGTCCGCGAAGAGCGAGAGCGCCATGTCCGGACGGTACCAGGCTCCGTAGACCGTGAAGAACCTGAGGCCGATCGTCTGCATCCCGTAGAGGTGGGAGTACGTGTGGGCCATCAGCTCGTTCGCCTTCTTCGTCGCGGCGTAGAGGCTCACCGGGGTGTCGACCTGGTCCGACTCCTCGAACGGCATCTTCCTGTTGCCGCCGTAGACGGACGACGAAGACGCGAAGACGAGCTTCGGCGCCTTCGCCGCGTGGCGGCAGCATTCGAGGACGTTGAGGAAGCCCTCGAGGTTGGTCTTCTGGTAGACGAAGGGGTGCGTGATCGAGTACCGCACGCCGGGCTGCGCGGCGAGGTTGAGGACGACGTCGGGCGATTCCTCCGCAAAGGCCCTCTCGAGCCCCTCGAGGTCGCAGATGTCGAGCTCGCGCGCGGAGAACCCCGGCGACCCTTCGAGCAGGGCCGCGCGGTCGCGCTTGAGCTTCGCGTCGTAGTAGTCGCAGAAGTTGTCGACGCCGACGACCTCCCGGCCGCGGCGCAGGAACTCCCTTGATGCGTGGAAGCCGATGAATCCGGCAAAGCCTGTGATGAGGACTTTCATGTGGATGTGCTGTCGTCCAGTTCCGATTACTTCAGTACATTATACCACTTCCGCCCGGGATGTGCTATAATTTCATGCGATGAAAGACAGAACGCACACCCTGTGCCTTTGCTTGCCTGCGGCGGTCGCCGCCCTGGCCGTCGCGCCGTTTGCCGGATGCCGCCATCCCTCCCCGTACGACCACCTGGAGAACTGGCTTGTCCGGGAGGACGCCGCGCGTCCCTTCGTCGCGCCGTCCGACCTGTTCTACGTGCAGGGCATCCCCTACACGAACGTCGGCGAAGTCGCGAAGATGGCCACCTACGCGCACGAAGAGGTCGGCAAGGGTCGCTTTGGCGGCGTCGGGCGCGTGTTCTCCCCGCTCGTCGCCGACGCCGAAGACCTGGAGAAGGCGCTTGAATGGTACTTCCGCCGCCAGCACGGCGGCGGACGCCCGTTCGCGTTCGTCGGAGAAGGCGCTTGCGGGGCGCTGCTGAAGGAGTACGAGGGACGCCACGCCGAGGAGCTCAGGGAAAAGGGGCTTGTCGCAAGCTTCTACACGGACGAGTCGCACTGCGGTTTCGTGACCGACAAGACGGTCTGGGACGTCCGCAACGCGCTTTCCCTCAGGATGTACCGCGAGCAGTGGGGGCGCGACATGCCCTCGGGCATGCTCGGCAAATAGGGGGATGCAATGACGTCTTCCGCAATCGCATTTCTGAGGCGCGCGAAAGGGGCGGTGTCGGCGCTTCTCCTGAAGGCCGCCGCCCGCCGCGAGGCGAAGCGCGCGTTCCGCTACGACATGGCGCAGTTCATGGCGAACGCCGGCGCCCTCCACCTGGACCGCCGCGCCGCCGCGCGCGCCGAGATCGTCATGGCCTACCACGTCCTCGAGAAGGGGCTTACGATGCCGCGCCGCCGCCTCGGCTTCGGGAAGGGCGCGGCAGTCCACCTCGCGAACCTCGTGGAGTCGTTTGAGCGGCGCTTCGGCGCGGACCCGCAGGTCTCGCACGCCGTCGGCGTCCTTCGGGCGTACCGCGAGCTCCACCGCGAATGGCCGGAGCCCATGCCCCGCCTCGACGCCTTCCTCGCCGCGCGGGGCGACGTTCCGTCCGCCGCCGAGCCGCATGTCTCCCGCGCCGCCTTCTTCGCCGCGAAGGACGCGCCGTTCCCCGCGTTCGCCGCCTCGCGCCACGTCTGCAGGCATTTCGCGGGGCCTGTCCCCGGGGAAACGGTCGAGAAGGCCGTCGAAATCGCCGCGACAGCCCCCAGCGCCTGCAACCGCCAGCCCGCGCGCGTCCACGTCGTAGACGACCCCGCGCTGCGCGACCGGCTCTTCGCCCTCCAGGGCGGCGCGCGCGGATTCGGCGCGGACGCGGACAAGGCGCTCGTCGTGACCGCTGACCTCTCGTCCGTCCGCTGGGCGTGGGAGCGCCACGACTGCTACGTGAACGGCGGAATCTTCGTCTTGAACCTCTGCTACGCGCTCCACCACCTCGGCGTCGCGCACTGCATCCTCCACTGGAGCGTCCCTCCCGAAACCGACCGGGCGGCGCACGAGCTCCTCGGCATCCCCGCGAACGAGGCGATCGTCCAGGTGATCGCCTGCGGCGCGCCGCCGGAGGAATTCGACGTCGCCGCCTCCCCGCGGCTCGCGGCCTCCGAGATCCTCGCCTGGCACGGAGGCGCGCAATGAAGGTCCTCCTCGGCGGCATCCCGCTCGGATGCGACAACATCGGCGACGAGGCGATCATCGCCGCCGTCGTCGGGATGCTGAAGGAGTCCGTCCCCGGCGTGGAGCTTTCCGTCGCGACGGCCGACCCCGCGACGGCTGAGCTCCTCGGCGTCGGGGTCGTGCCGCCGTTCGGCTTCGCGGGCCGTCCGCTCGACGGCTTCGCGGAGGCCGTCCGCTCGCACGACGCATACGTCTGGTGCGGGGCGACGGGGCTCTCGGACTATCCGCACGTCGCGCTCGACCTCCTCGAGATCGCGCAGCGCGAAGGCGTCGCGACGTACGTCTGGGGCGTCGGAATGGACGACGAGCTCAACCCCGTGTTCTTCAAGGCGCACGGCAGGCGCCGTCTTGCGCTGAAGTGCCTCGGCCTCGTCGGATGGTACGAGCGCCGCCTGCGCGAGAAGCTGCGCCGTCGCATCGCGGCGCTTCTGCCGCGCTGCGGCGGCGTGTGGCTGCGCGACCCGCAGAGCGCCGCCATGCTCGCCTCTCTGGGTTTTCCCGACGCCGGCATCGCCGCCGACACGGCGATATTAATGGAGGGTGGAAGGGGGGGGGCGGGAAATGAATTCGACAATCCTGCACTCTCAATTTCGCATTCTAAGTCGCCCACGCTGGGATTGTGCATTTCGACCCAGCGGCAGGTCGCCGACCTCGCCGGGCTGGAACGTCTCATAGCGGCGGTGCGCGCCTCGGGCGCGAAGGTGCTCGGCATCCCGATGAACCCGAAGACCGACCGCGCGCTTCTGGAGCGGCTCGGCGTCGCGTGCATTCCCGGGACGACTCCCGTGGCCGTCATGGCGGCGGCGGCGAACTGCGACGTCGTCCTTTCGAGCCGGCTTCATCTTCTCATACTCGCGGCGAACGCGGGAACGCCCGGACTCGGCATCGCGCGCGGGTCGAAGCTCGCGAACTGGCTCTCCAACTTCGGGCGGACGGTCGAGGGAAGCGTCTATGACTGCGACTGGGACAAGGTGACGGACCGCGTTCTTGCCGCGCTGAAGGACCGCGGCGACTGGGACGCGGCGCGCGACAGGGCGTATGCGGAGCTCCTTGCGCGCCTCGCTCGCGCGCGCGGCGAATTTGCCGCGCGGCTCAAGGGCGAGACGCCGGCGGACTGGCCGCGCGTCAGCGTGCTCGTGCGGGCGCATGACGACGAGGCGCTCGTCGGCCGCACGCTGTCGGGAATCTTCTCGCAGTGGCCGCGTCCGTTCGAAGTCATCGTGTGCGACGACGACTCGACCGACCGCACGCGCGAAATCGCCGCGAAGTTCCCTGTCAGGCTCTTCGCGCGACCCGACGGGCCGTACAAGCCCGGCCGCACGCTCAACGCGCTCGTGCGCGAGGCGAAGGGCGACGTCGTCGTCTTCAACAACTCGGACGCGATCCCGTGCGATCCGCGCTGGCTCGCGGAACTCGTGAAGCCGCTCCTCGCCGACCGGCGCGCTTTCGCGTTCGCGAACCAGGTGCCGCGTCCGGACGCCGCGATGCTCGTGAGGAAGGACTCCGAACGCGCGTTCGGCGACGGAAAGGTCCAGGCGACGTGGAAGTTCTTCTTCTCGCTCGCGAGCTCCGCGACGTGGCGTCAGAACCTCCTGGACGTTCCGTTCGACGAGGAGATTCAGTATTCCGAGGACGTCGAGTGGACGTGGCGCAACTCGCGCCGCAAGGACGACCCCGTGAAGGTCGTCTACTGTCCGGCCTCGCGCGTCGAGCATTCCCACAACTACACCCTCGGAGAGCTTTCGCGGCGCTTCCGCGGCGAAGGTGCCGCGGACAGGGCCATCTTCGGGGACTCTCCCTCGCTCGCCCGCGAGCTCATGGGCGCGGCGCGCGAGACCATTCGCGACTGGGCGTATCTCCTGCCCCGTCCGAAGGGCTGGGTGGAGATTCCGCTCGCCCCCGTCCGCCGCCTCGTCCAGCGTCTCGCCCACTGGCGCGGCGCCCGATAGAGGCATCGCCCGCGGTGGGCGCGGAGTGTGCGAATATGGTATAATGCCGCCATCAGGGAGCATGATTGACAGGTTCACATGCAGGTGCTGCGGGGGGTGCTGCCGCATCAAGGACGGCGTCGCGCGCGTGGCGGACGCCGAGATCGTGCGGACCGGATTGAGCATGGGAGGACCAAAGCCATGACGGCATGCCCGGCGACGGAAACGGCTCCGCGGGCGATCAGCGACAAGGTCGACGCCAAGGCCAGGATGCGGCGCGAGATGCGTGTGCGGAGAAGGGCCGTTTCCGCCGGCGAGCGCGCGGAGGCGTCCGGCGTCATCTGCGCGAGGCTCATGGCGCGCGCGGACGTCGGCAGTCCCGTCGGTCCGTCCGGGGGGAGCTCTCCTGTCGCCGTCTATCTCGCGACGCCGGACGAAATCGACCTTCGCGCCTTCATCGAGCGGATGCTGCGGTCCGGTCGCAGGGTTGTCGCGCCGCGGTGGAACGGCGAGTCCTATGAGCTCGCCGTGCTGAGGGGGCTCGGCGCGCGGCACGTGCGCCGCGGTCCGATGGGGGTCATGGAGCCTGTCGCCGCCGAGACCGTCCGTCCGAAGGACGTGTGCGCATGGATCGTCCCGGGGCTTGCCTTCACGCGCGGAGGACGCCGTCTTGGCTATGGCGGCGGATGGTACGACAGGCTTCTCGCCGACGCGTCGACGCGCGCGGTCAAGCTCGGCGTCGCCTATTCGTTCCAGGTCGTCGACGACATCCCCGCCGAGGCGCACGACGTCCCGCTCACGGCCGTGGTCGACGACGCGCCGTCGGCAACCTGACGCATCTGGCTGAAATTTGGTAGAATATCGGCGTTGGTTGCCGAAGGACGGCCGACGGACTGGAAGGTGAAGATATTTGTCTATCTTGAAAAGGCGGCGGTGCGCGGCGGGATCGAGGTCTTCGCCGAGCGCCACGTCGCGCGGCTTCGCGCCGAAGGACACGAAGTTGAGGTTGTCAGCGACTTGGGGCTTGGGACGAGAGACGACAAGTGCGACGAAATCGTCGTCCACAAGTGCTCCGACGTCGCGGTGCTCGAGAAGTTTCCGCCCGAGAAGACCGTCTACTACGTGCACGACCACGAGCCGATATGTCCGAGGGGCTACGCCTACACGCCGCTGAAGCACAACTGCACGCGTCCTGGCGGACTCTTCCCGTGCCTCTTCTGCGCGCCGGCGTGCCGCGCGTGGAAGGACGCGCTCAAGCGCGTCCTCTCGCAGGCGCGGAGAAAGCGCGCGATGGCGAGGTTCAAAAAGATCGTGGTCATTTCGGAGTTCATGAAGTCGCGCCTCGTCGCCAACGGCATTCCAAAGGAGAAGGTCGAGGTTAGGCCGCCGGTGATAGATAGTCTCAATGCGGAGATACGTTGTCGTGGAGACGGGGAGAACTCTGCGTGCTCTGCGCCTCCGCGTCTCCGCGTTGGGAAACTGGACCTTCTCTACGTCGGACAGCTCATCCGCGGGAAGGGCGTGCACCTGCTTCTCGAGGCGATGGCGCGAATGAAGACGCCGCGCACGCTCGACATCGTTGGCACCGGCAACATGGAGCCGAAGCTCAAGGCGCTCGCGGAGCAGCTTGGAATCGCCGACCGCGTGCGCTTCAACGGCTTCCAGCGGAATCCGCAGGACTGGATGCGCCGCGCCGCGTGCGTGGTGGTGCCGAGCTTCTGGCAGGAGCCGTACGGACTCGTCGCGGCGGAGGCGGTTGCGCTCGGCAGGCCGGTCGTCGCGTTCGCGATCGGCGGGCTCCCCGAGGCGTGCGGCGGCAAGGCGGCGCTCGTCCCGCCGGGCGACGTCGCCGCGCTTGCCGCGGCATTGGATGGCGCTTGCGTCGGGCCGTAACAGAACAAGGGGACGATATATGGAAACGGTCAAGGTCTTCGTCTTTGTCGACGCGCTTGGATGGGAGCAGGTCGAGAAATACGGCTTTCTCCCCGATCTTCTGCCGAACCGCCGCAAGATCGAGATGCAGTTCGGATACAGCTGCACGGCGATTCCGACGATTCTCACGGGAAAGCGTCCCGACGAGCACGGACATCTCGCGTTCTACGACTACGCGCCCGGGAAGAGTCCGTTCGGGGCGATGCGCTTTCTCGCGCCGCTTCTGCGTCCGAAGTCCTTCTGGCGGCGCGGCAGGGTGCGCAACGTCCTCTCGAAGCTCGTGAAGAAGTTCTACGGCTTCACCGGATACTTCCAGCTCTACGGCGTGCCGGTCGAGCGGCTTCCAAAGCTCGACTACTGCGAGAAGACCGATCTCTTCGTCCCGGGCGGTCTTGCCCCCGTCAAGAACCTCGCGGACGTCTGGGGCGCGCAGGGACTCAAGTACCACATCTCGAACTGGCGGCTTCCCGAGGCGGAGAACTTCCGCATCGCGGCGGGGCTCTTCCGCAAGGGCGAAGCGGATCGCGCGTTCGTGTATTCCGCGGCGTTCGACGCGCTGCAGCACGACAACGCCGGGCGCGACGAGGTGCTGCGCCCGAAGGTCGAGAAGTACGCCGAGACGATTCGCGGCCTCCACGCCGCGCTCGTCGAAGGGGGACGTCCGTTCGAGCTCACCGTCTTCTCCGACCACGGCATGACGCCTCTCCGCGGCACGTGCGACGCGCCGGCGGCGCTTGCGAAGGCGGGTCTCGTCTGGGGCGAGGACTACGCGAGCGCGATCGACTCGACGATGGCGCGGTTCTGGTGGCTGAAGGACGGCGCGAGGGCGAAGGTGCGAGAGGCATTCGAGGGGTTTCCGGGGCGCTGGCTCTCCGAGGACGAGATGCGGCGGAACGGCATCTGGCGGGAGGACCGGAAGTTCGGCGACGACATCTTCCTTGCGGACGCGGGCGTGCAGTTTGTGCCGAGCGACATGGGGGTGAAGCCTCTCAACGGCATGCACGGGTTCGATCCGTCCGACAGGGATTCCTGCGCGGCCTGGCTTTCGACCGTGCCCGTGCCGGACTTCGTCTCGCGCGTCTGCGACTACTTCGCCGCAATGACCGAATAGACGTCCGCTTCGATTTTTGAATTTACCCCATTGACAATGGCGGTCGGATATGAGAGAATATGCGCCGTTTTCGATTCTGTGGGGATATAGCTCAGTTGGTAGAGCGTCTCAATGGCATTGAGAAGGTCAGGGGTTCGACTCCCCTTATCTCCACCATCCCCCGGCCGTTTCCCCGCCGCGAAATTTCTGTAAATTCGCCCTTGATTTCCCAAAAGGCAAGATGATATAATACCACCTCATTTGCGGGATCGGGGGCTAACCGGTTCCGCCGTGCGAACCGCGGACAAAACCCCGGACAAAGGGCACAAATCCGCAAAAAGGAAAGAAAAAGAAGATGCAGAAGAGCTACCGTGCTCAGAACCCCGGCGACAAGCGCGCCTGGTTCATCATCGACGCGAAGGACCAGCCGATCGGCCGCCTCGCCGTCGTCGTCGCCAACAAGCTCCGCGCGAAGGATCTCCCGACGTTTGATCCTTCCGTCGACGCGGGCGCGTTCGTGGTCGTCACGAACGCCGCGCTCGTCAAGCTCACGGGCAAGAAGGAAGAGCAGAAGACCTACCAGCGCTACAGCGGGTTCCGGAACGGGCTCAAGGAGTTCTCCGCCGCCGAGATGCGCGCGAAGCATCCCGACCGTATGATCAAGGAAGCGGTCTGGGGCATGCTCCCGAAGAACAACATCGCCCGCAAGATGATGACCCGCCTCAAGGTCTTCGCGGCCGAGGCCGACCAGGGTACCATCGCGGCGCAGAAGCCGGTCGAGATCAAGCTCTAAGGGAAGGAATCTGGAAAATGGCTACGAAGAAACCCATCTCCGCTGGAACCGGCCGCCGCAAGACCGCGACCGCTCGCGTGAATCTCGTCGAGGGCAAGGGCAAGTGGACGGTCAACGGCGTCGACCTCGCGGCGTACATCCCCTCCGAGGCGCTCCGCGACTACCTGAAGCAGCCTGTCGCCATCTCCGGCTACGACATGGAGAAGGTCGATGTCGTCGTGTTCGCGAAGGGCGGCGGCATTTCCGGCCAGGCGGGCGCGATCCGCCACGGCCTCGCCCGCGCGCTCGTCGCGGCGGACGAGTCGACCCGCGCGGCCCTCAAGAAGGCCGGCTGCATGACGCGCGACAGCCGCATGAAGGAGCGCAAGAAGCCCGGCCAGCCCGGCGCCCGCAAGCGCTTCCAGTTCTCGAAGCGCTAATCCCGCTTCTGCCGGAAGAGGATCGGCGGCGGTCTCGCCGCCGTTTCCTTTTTTCCGGCATCCACGACAGTTCTCAATCTTTCAGGCTACAGTAGCAATGGCATTTGGATTTCTCAAGAAGATTGCCGCGGCGATTTCCGGAAAGAAGAGTCCGGAGCAGCAGGACGGCGCGAAGAAGAAGCGCCGCCGCGGCGGCCGCGGGCGCGGGAAGGGCGCCCAGCAGCCCGGCGGTTCGCTGCCCCAGGCCCAGCAGCAGAAGCAGGGCGGCGGGCAGCGCCCGAAGGGCCGGCAGCAGGGCGGCCCGAAGGGCCAGCAGCAGGGCGGCCCGAAGGGCCAGCAGCAGGGGCAGAAGGACCCGCAGCAGGCGCAGAAGGACCAGCGTCAGCCGCAGGGCGGGCAGAAGCCCCCGCGCGGCGAGCGCCGCGACGACCGCCGCGGTCCGCGCCGCGGCGACCGCGGGCGCCGCGGTCCCGCGCCGGTCAACACGGCCGCGAACGAGATGCGTCCGGGCGGCGAGATTTCCGCCGAGGAGCTGAAGGCGCGCGAGGCCGCCCATGCGAAGTGGGACCCCGCGAGCTTCGCCGTCGAGCCCGTCGAGGGCAAGAAGCGCTTCCACGACTTCGACCTTCCGTCCGAGGTCATGCACGGCATCGCCGACCTCGGCTTCAAGTACTGCACCGAGATCCAGGCGCTTTCGCTCGAGCAGGCGCTCGCCGGAAAGAACATCGCCGGCAAGGCGCAGACCGGCTCGGGCAAGACGGCCGCGTTCCTCGTCGCGATCCTGACGCGCTACCTCCGCACGCCGGAGAACCGCGCGAAGGAGGGCGGGAACCCGCGGGCGCTCGTCATCGCGCCGACGCGCGAGCTCGTCATCCAGATCTGCAAGGACGCCGACGCGGTCGGCAAGTACACGGGGCTCCGCTCGCTTGCCGTCTACGGAGGGATGGACTACGACCGCCAGAGGCGCGAGGTGAAGTCGGCTCCCGTCGACCTTCTCGTCGCGACGCCCGGCCGCCTCCTCGACTTCGTGAAGTCGCGCGTCATCGACCTCTCGCACGTCGACACGCTCGTCATCGACGAGGCCGACCGCATGCTCGACATGGGCTTCATCCCCGACGTCAGGCGCATCATGAGCTACCTGCCGCCGAAGCAGAAGCGCACGACGATGCTCTATTCCGCGACGCTGAACGACACGGTGATGCGCCTCGCGATGAACTGGATGGAGGCGCCCTACAAGGCCGAGGTCGAGTCGGAGACGAACGCGACGGACACCGTCAAGCAGGTCGTCTACGTCATCCAGGCCAAGGACAAGTTCACGGTCCTCTACAACCACATCGCGCTCCACCCGGACGCGCGCACGATCGTCTTCTGCAACCGAAAGTGCACGACCGAGGACGTCTACGAGTCGCTCAAGGTGCGCGGCGTCTCGGTCGAGATGCTCTCGGGCGACGTCAACCAGAACAAGCGCCTCAAGGTGCTCGACGCGTTCCGGGACGGCGAGGTCAAGATCGTCGTCGCGACCGACGTCGCCGGGCGCGGCATCGACGTCAAGGGGCTCGAGTACGTCGTCAACTTCGACTTCCCCTACGAGGCCGAGGACTACGTGCACCGCATCGGCCGCACCGGCCGCGCGGGCTCGACGGGCATCGCGATCTCGTTCGCGGACGAGTACGAGAGCTGCCAGATCCCCGACATCGAGAAGTACATCAACGAGGAGCTCAAGTGCACCGTCATCGGTCCCGACGACCCGCTCATGAAGCCGGTCCCCCCGCGCCACACGAAGCTTGGCGAGGTCGATGCGGCCGCGCGGGCCGAGGTCGACGCGCGCGAGGCGGCCGGCGAGGAGGAGATCGCGGCGGCGAAGGCGATGGTCGGCGCGAACGCGACGACGGCCGACGGAAAGCCCGCCGTCCTCAAGGTCGACGCCCCGCAGCGGGAGCTTCCGACGTTCGAGCACGCGCTCGACCCGAAGACGCCGCCGCCGGACGAGACGGACGTCTACTCGAAGCCCGTCGCGCAGAAGGACAAGCTCGAGGAGTGGTCGGTCGAGAAGTAAGTCCTTGCGTCGAAGGCTTCGTGGGCGGATAGGGCCGCGGCAGTGTGCCCAAGCCTCCGCACGCTCCGCATGTCGCCCGCTGCGGGGCTTTACCCGAGGGCGGAGAGGTACTTCGCCAGGTTGCGGTAGACGACGCCGGACGCGAGCCGGGCGTCTCTTCCGTTGTAGAGCACCGTGCGCCCGGTGATCGTCCCGTAGCGGTGTTCGAGCGCGTCGAGCCGCGCGGGATCGTCCAAGTGGCGCAGGTGCACGGGATCGCGAACGGAGTCGGTCGTCAGGACGACGACTTCGCACGTCAGCTCCTCCGGGTCGGCGACCACGAATCCGTAGGCGCCCGGAGCGAACGGCACGCGGCGCACCTCTGCGCGGGCTTGCCCCCGTGGCGCGTGCCGCAGCTCGTTCCAGACGGCGTCTTCGAGGAGGCGCAGCCGCGTCTCGCTCAAGAGGAGGTCGCGGACGATCTTCCGCTCCGCGGCGCCGAGCCGGCCGAGGATCGGGTCGTCGAGCAGCGCCCCGATCCGGGCGCGCGCGTGGCGGTAGCGCCAGTTGACGGGCAGGTCCAGAAGCGATTCGCGCGCCGAAGCGTCCTCGTCCCCCGTCAGTGCCGAAATCTCGACGAATCGGTTGCGCAATTTCTGGAGGTCTGTCCCCAGGAACGCCTCGCCGCGTGCGCGCGCTTCGTCCTTTGCGCGCAAGGCCGCCAGGGCCAGCACGTCAAGCACGAATCGGTCGTTCTTGCGCATGGCTTCGCCGGCGTCCGCGGGGTCTGCCGTTCCGGTGGCTGTCCCCAGCGCGCCGCCCCGCTCGACCAGCGCGGCGGGGTCTTTTTCGCCCGTCAGCCGGGCATATTCGCGGAAGGGGATGAAGGAGACGTCGACGGGGGAAACCTGTCCGCTGAGCGCGGCGGGGACGAAAGAGCCGGCCAACGTCAGGGCGAGGCCCGTTCCCGCCAATCCGGCGAGATGGTGGGCGTCGTCGATGTAAACGGCGCGGAAGCCGAGATTCCGAAGCGTGCCGAGATCCGCCGTGACGTCCGCGGGCGACTCGGCCCCGGTCAGGCGAAGGTAGGCGGCCTTGGCGCGACGGGTCGGGGGCAGGGCGTGGATCAGCTGGCGCAGAAGGGTTGTCTTGCCGACGCCGTCGGTTCCGACGAGGAAGGCTGGTGCGGGGGCGGATCCCGTCTGGGCGTGGACTGGATTCGCCAATTCGGCGAAGCGGTCGCGCTTTTGCGGGCAGTTCGCGGCGGCGGCGAATTCGGCGAGGAAGGGGCCGGTGAGGACATCGCAGCGGAAATCGGCGGGGACGGGCCCCCTGGCCCTCGCGGGGGCAGATACCAGGAGATGCTTGCGCCGCTCGAGCTGGGCGCGCAAGGGCATGATTTCGCCGGGGCTGAGATAGCGGCTTTTGGTAACGCCGTTCTCGCGCCACTGGTGGTAGAAGCGGTCGACGCCGCGGATCTTCCGACGGACAATCGTGCCCTTGGGAAGGTCGGCGGCAGGGTCGGCGAGATCCGCGCCGGACGGACTGGATTCTGTTGACTCGATCATGCAGGCCATTATAGCAGGTGCTGTCCGTAAAAGCAACGCAGAAAATGCAATTTGCGTTGCTTCTTTTCTTCAAATTGATAAAAATAGTTGCATTTGACCCCTTGTCAGTGGAGCGGCAATCGTGATATACTATGCGCTCAGTTTGGAAAAGCAAAGGAATAACACTAAATGCCGACCATCAATCAGCTGATTCGCAAGGGGCGTCATCCTCTTGCCACGCATTCGAAGTCGCCGGCCCTGAAGGCCTGCCCCCAGCGCCGCGGCGTCTGTCTCGTCGTCAAGACGATGACTCCCAAGAAGCCGAACTCCGCCCTCCGCAAGGTCGCCCGCGTGCGCCTGACGACGGGCGTCGAAGTGACGGCGTACATTCCCGGCGAGGGCCACAACCTCCAGGAGCACAGCGTCGTTCTCGTGCGCGGAGGCCGCGTGAAGGACCTTCCTGGCGTCCGCTACCACATCGTTCGCGGCAAGCTCGACTCCCTTGGCGTCGCGGGCCGCAACCGCAGCCGTTCGAAGTACGGCATGAAGCGCCAGAAGAAGGAGGAGAAGTAAGCCATGAGCCGCAGAGGTAAGACAATCGTCAAGCGCGTCTCGATCGACCCGAAGTACAATTCGGAGCTCGTCGCGCACATGATCCGCGTCATCATGAAGGACGGCAAGAAGTCCGTCGCCGAGAAGATCGTCTACGGCGCGATCGAGAAGGTCGCCGAGAAGATGAAGGAGGACCCCTCCAAGTTCGTCAAGGACGAGAAGCAGTTCGAGGATCCGCTCGAGGTCGTTTCCGCCGCGATCGACAACATGAAGCCGCAGGTCGAGGTCAAGACGCGCCGCGTCGGCGGCACGACCTATCCGGTTCCGGTGCCGATCGCCGCGAACCGCCAGCTCTCGCTGGCGCTCCGCTGGACGACGCAGTTCGCCTCCGCGCGCCACGGAGCCGGCATGCCGGCCGCCGTCGCAGCCGAGATCATCGACGCGTTCCAGGGCCAGGGCAACGTCATCAAGAAGCGCGACGACGTGCACAAGATGGCGCAGGCCAACAAGGCGTTCGCGCATTACGCCTGGTAAGGGGTTCCGGGCTTTTCCAGACGCCGGGGGGGCGCGGTCTTTGGCCGCGCCTCCCTTCGTTTTCCCGCCGTCGGCGCGCAGCGTTCCGGGCCGATGGCCGCCTCGTCCGAAATTTGGTATAATGTGAAGACAATCCAACGATGAGCGGCTTTACACATCTCCATCTCCACACGACGTATTCCCTGCTCGACGGACAGTGCTCGATCGCGGGGCTCGTGGCCAAGGTCAAGTCCTGCGGGATGACGGCCTGCGCGGTGACCGACCACGGCAACCTCTTCGCGCTCAAGGCGTTCTACGACGCGGCCCGCAAGGCCGGCGTCAAGCCGATCCTCGGCGTCGAGGCGTACGTGACCTCGTTGGGCGACCATACGCTGCGGCACGCGTACTTCCAGGAGCACAGGGACCTCAAGGAAAAGCGCTTTCACCTCTGCCTCCACGCGAAGAACCTCGTCGGGTACCACAACCTCGTGCGGCTGGTCTCCGAGGCGCACGTCAACGGCTACTACTACAACCCGCGCATCGACCACGCGCTGCTGGAGAAGTACCACGAGGGCCTTCACTGCTCGTCGGCGTGCATCGCGGGCGAGATCGCCTACTATCTCGACGACGGGCTGAAGGGCGGCAACGACCCGGCGAAGGCCGAGGAGATCGCGCGCTGGTACAAGGACCTCTTCGGCGACGACTACTCGCTCGAGGTGATGCTGCATCCGACGACGAAGGAGCCGAAGGTCGTCCGGGATCCGGTCACCGGCGAGATCAAGGAGCAGATCACGCCCGAGACCGTCGCCGAGATGAAGGAGCTCTACGTCCGCCAGCGCCGCGTCGCCGAGCGCGTCGTCGCGCTCGGGCGGAAGCTCGGCATCCGCGTGATCGCGACGAACGACGTCCATTTCCTCGAGGCGGACGACGACGACTCGCACGACGTGCTGCTGGCGCTGTCGACGCAGGAGAGGATGTCGAGCGAGAAGCGCCTCGTCTACACGGGCCAGGAGTACTTCAAGACGGAGGAGGAGATGCTCGCGCTCTTCCCCGAGCATCCCGAGGTCGTCGCGGCGACGCAGGAGGTCGCCGACCGGATCGGGGAATACGAGCTCAACTCCGACCCGATCATGCCGAAGTTCCCGATCCCCGCGGAGTTCGGCACGGAGGAGGAGTACGCGAAGCGCTTCGACGAGGCGGCGCTGAGGGCCGAGTTCAACACCGAGGACAAGCCGAAGAACTTCGAGCGCCTCGGCGGGTTCGAGAAGGTGCTCAGGATCAAGTTCGAGGCCGACTACCTCGCGTCCCTCGTCTACGCCGGGGCGAAGCGCCGCTGGGGCGAGCCTCTGCCGAAGGAGATCGGGGAGCGCGTCGCCTACGAGCTCGGCGTCATCAAGACGATGGGCTTCCCGGGCTACTTCCTCATCGTCAACGACTACATCGCGAACGCGCGGCGGATGGGCGTCTGGGTGGGCCCCGGACGCGGTTCGGCCGCGGGCGCGGCGGTCGCGTACGCGCTCGGCATCACGAACGTCGACCCGATCAAGTACGACCTCCTCTTCGAGCGGTTCCTCAACCCCGACCGCATCTCGATGCCCGATATCGACGTCGACTTCGACGACGCGGGGCGCGGCAAGGTGCTCGAGTTCGTCACGCAGAAGTACGGCGCCGACCATGTCGCGCACATCGTGACGTTCGGGCAGATGGCGCCGAAGAGCGTCATCAAGGACGTCGGCCGCGCGATGGGCTATCCGCTCGCCGACACGAACAAGCTCGCCGCGCTCGTCCCCGAGACGCCGAAGATCACCTTCAAGAAGGCGACGAGCCCGAAGGACAAGAACGGCAATCCGAACGGCGACTACTCGCAGGGGCTCGTCGACGCGTTCAATTCGGAGGACCCGACCGTCCACCTCCTCATGGAGCGCGCGCGCAAGCTCGAGGGCGGCATGCGCCAGCCGGGCGTCCACGCGTGCGGCGTCATCATCTCTCGCGACCCTCTCATCGAGACGCTGCCGGTCATGCCGACCGAGGGCGAGTCGCTCCTGACGACGCAGTACGACGGGCACTTCGTGGAGCCGGTGGGGCTTCTCAAGATGGACTTCCTCGGGCTCAAGACGCTCACCGTCGAGAAGGAGTGCGTCGCGATCCTCGGTCCGGACAACCCGCGCGTCCCCGAGTTCCTGCGCGGTCCCGACGGCTGCCTCGACCCCGACCGGATTCCCGACGACGACAAGGAGACGTACGAGCTCTTCGGGCGCGGCGAGACGACGGGCCTCTTCCAGTTCGAGTCGGACGGGATGAAGAAGCACCTGATGGCGCTCCAGCCGGAGCGGCTCACCGACCTCGTCGCGATGAACGCCCTCTACCGTCCGGGTCCGATGGCCTACATCCCCGACTTCATCGACCGCAAGCAGGGGCGCAAGCCGGTCGTCTACGACCATCCCGAGATGGAGCCGCGCCTCAGGGACACGTACGGCATCACCGTCTACCAGGAGCAGGTGATGCTCCTGTCGCGCGACCTCGCCGGATTCACCCGCGGCGAGTCGGACAAGCTCCGCAAGGCGATGGGCAAGAAGCAGCTCGACGTGATGGAGTCGCTGAAGGTCAAGTTCGTCGACGGGTGCCTCAAGAACGGAAAGTTCCGCATCGGCAAGTGGGCGGACGAAAACGAGGCGCGCGCCCTCATCGACAAGATCTGGGACGACTGGCGCGCGTTCGCGTCGTACGCCTTCAACAAGTCCCATTCGGTCTGCTACGCGTGGATCGCCTACCAGACGGGCTACCTGAAGGCGCACTACCCCGCCGAGTTCATGTGCGCGCAGATCTCGTCCGAAATCGGCAACTTCGACAAGCTCCCCGGCTTTGTCGCCGAGGCGCAGGAGATGGACCTCGACCTGCGGCTCCCCGACGTCAACGAGTCGGGCGCGCGCTTCGTGCCGACGGCCGACGCGCGCGGCATCCGCTACGGCCTCGCCGGCATCAAGGGGGTGGGCGCGGCGGGCGAGGCGATCGTCGCGGAACGCGAGAGGAACGGACCGTACGCGGGGTTCCTCGACTTCTGCACGCGCCTCGCCGGGACGGGCGCGTGCAACAAGCGCGTGCTCGAGAACCTGACGCGCGCCGGCGCGTTCTCGACGCTCGAGCCGAACCGCGCGAAGCTCTTCAACAACATCGAGTTCGCGCTGAAGAAGGCGCAGCAGAAGGCGAAGGAGGCGACGAGCGCCCAGACGAACTTCTTCGACCTGATGGCGGAGGGCGGCGAGGAGAAGGCGTCCGACGCCGAGCTCGCGGACTGCCCGCCGTTCTCGCCCGCCGAGGACCTCAGGAACGAGCGCGACCTCCTCGGCGTCTACGTCTCGGGCCACCCGATCCAGGCGTGCCGCCGCGCGATCTCCGAGGTCGCGACGTTCAAGACGGCTCAGCTTTCGGATCCCGAGTCCGTCGACGCGCTCCTCAAGCCGCTCGCCGTCGACAAGTGGAAGAAGAAGTCGAACCCCCGCCTCTCGGACGAACGCGCGCTCAAGCACCTCGACGTCCGCATGGTCGGCATCCTCTCGGCCTGCACGGTGAAGCTCGGCAAGCCCCGCCCCGACGGGACGCCCGGTCAGAAGTGGGCGATCCTCCAGCTCGACGACGGGTCGGGCGGTTTCCTCGACGCGTTCTGCTTCGCCAAGGCGTGGGAGAGGCATTCCGGCGTCGAGTCGTGCGTCGACCAGCTCGTGATGCTCTCGGGCGAGGTCTCCTACCGCGTCAACTACGAGAAAGACGACAGGGTCGAGAGGCGCAACCCCTCCGTCGGCGACCTCAACTTCACGGTCCGCGAGGCCCGTCCGCTTTCCGACGCGCTCGTCGAGCTTTCAAGGGGCCTGCGAATCTCCCTGAGGTACGAGGACCCGGATCTCGCCGAGAAGGCGCGGCGCATCCGCGCGGCCGCCGCGAAAAACCCGGGGCGGCTCCCCGTCTACCTTGTGCTGGGCCGCTCGGACGGGACGCAGGTCGAGCTCGACCTCGGGCCCGACGCGCGCGTCGGCGTCACCGTCGGCTTCCTTTCCGAGCTCGCGAAGGTCGTCCCGCAGGCGGACACGGCGTTCCACCCGAACGAGAAGGTCTATCTCGACCCTCCCGAGCGCAAGCCCTGGGAGGAGTAGCCTCTCGCCGGGCCGGTTGCCTGGACGGGGCTATGACCCCGCGCCGCGCGCGGTCGCCTCGGCCCATTTCGCTTCGAGGCGCTTTTCGCTGACGGGAACCGCCGCGCGGACCTCCGGCGCGAAGACGGAGACGCGAAACTCCTCGACCATCCAGCGGTACTCCGCGATCGCGTCGCGGTTCGCGATCTTCGGCCCCTTGCCGAGAATCGCCTCGCGGTAGCGCTCCCAGAAGGGCGAGACGCGCGCCTCCTTCGCGCGGTCGCCGGACGGATTCGACCGCGCGCGGTCGATGCGCACCGACAGCGCCCTGAAGTACCGTGCGTAGTGCCTCAGCCGCTCCGGCGGGACGGACCTGGCGAATCCCGGGAACACGAGCCACGCAAGCTGCGTCTCGATCGCGTCGTAGATGTCCTCCGCCGGCGCCGCCGTCTCAAGCCGTTCCGCGCACGCCGCGGCCGACCCGAGGATGGACGAGAACAGCGACGTCAGCTCTGCCTTCGCCGCGTCGATCTTTCCGCGGCATTCCGCGAACCGCGCTTCGAACGCGTCGGCGGAACGTATCGGCTCGCGCCCTGCGACGGCGGCCGTGACGATCGCCGACCAGAGAAGGTCGTCCGCGATGCGCGCGCGGTCGTATCCGATCGTCTCGAGATAGAGCGCGGAGGGGAAGGGCAGGCGGTTCGTCGCGAAGGACGGGCGCGCGTGCCGCGCGAGCCGGAGGAAGAAGAGCCGGGCGACGCCCGCCTCGTGCGCGCGCGCGGCGTCGTCCGCGGACTTGAAGAGCCTGACCCTCACGCCGTCGCCCTCGTCGGCAAGCGCCGGATAGTGCGTGAGCGTCCACCCCGCCGACGAAGCCGTCTGCCTTTCGCCGAGGGTCCCGAAGTCCCAGCCGACGTGCTTTTCGCCGTCGTGCGGCGACGATGCGCTTGCGCTTCGCCCGCAGACTCCTGCGGCGGCAAGCGCCTCGTCGAGGTCGCGCGTCTCCGCGACGGTTTTCCCGTCTTCGTCCTTGATGCGGTAGCGGACGAGCAGGTGCGGCGGATACTTCACGTTCTCCCAGACACCCGCCGGCAGTGCGATCCCGTTGTGCGCCTTGAGGACGTCGCGCACGGCGTCGACGAGCGGCTTTTCCCCCGGCGAGAGCAGCGGGGCGACGATCGCCACCGTGTCGGAGATGGGCGAGACGACGCGGCGGAGCGACGAGGGGAGGACGCCGAGAAGGAACGCGAGCTTCTCCGGAAGCGCCCCAGGCACGAGCCAGTCGGCGCTCCAGAGCTTCAGCACCGCCGCGTCGGACTTCCTGACCGTGCACGTGATGCCGTCGCGCTCCGGGTCGTCCGGTGCGTGGCGGTAGGAGAGCGCGAGCTTCACGCCGCCGATGCGTATCGAGTCGGGGAACGCCGCGGACGGGACGCCGGCCTTCGGGAGCCACTGCCGCCTGTCGAGACGGAAGCGCGACTTCTCCTCGTCCGTCGCCGCGCGGAGCCACGTCGCGAGGTCGCGCGCAGAGACGATCTCGCGCGGAATCGCCGCGTCGAAGTGCGCGGCGAGCGCGTCTTCGTCGAAGAGCTCGGGGCGGCGCAGGCGCTCGGCGCGCTTCCTGATTTCTCCGATCAGCGCGGCGTTTTCGCGGACTTCGCGCGGCGGGCGCGGGAACGCGCACCCGACGAGTCCGCAGCGGACGAAGAGCCGCCTTGACGTCGCCGGGTCGATGCGGCTGTAGTCGCGCCGCCTGGCGGGAACGACCACGAGGCCGTAGAGCGTGACTTGCTCGGTGGCGCGGACGAATCCGTTCTCGGCGTCCCACTCCGGCTCGCGGTAGCTGCGCTTGACGACGCCCTCTGCGAGCGGTTCGATCCAGCGGACGTCGATTTCGGCGGCGTTCCGCGCGAAGAGGCGCGACGTGTCGACGAGCTCTCCCGCGACGATCCATTCGGGGAGGGAGTGCTTTCGCGGCTGCGCCGCTTGTGCTTTCGCGCCTTTGGCGCTGGTGCCAGGTGCGCGGAGCCTGTTGAGGGCCGAGCCTGGGTGCAGGGCGAAGCGGAGGGCGTGCGCGCCGCGGTAGTCGTGCGTCTCGGGGTCGAGGCGTCCGATGCGCGAGAGAAGCCCCGTCATGAGCGCGCGGTGCAGCGCGTCCGGGCCGCCGTTGTCGCTTTCGACGTCGAGGCCGAGGCGCCGCGAGAGCTCCGAGAGCTGCCGCGAGAGGTCGCGCCATTCGCGCATCTTGGGATAGGAGAGGAAGGTCTTCTTCGCGAGCTTGCGGAGCTGCGACTGCGAGAGCGACTTCGACTGTCCGTCCCACCACTTCCAGAGCTTCAGCGTGCCGAGGAAGTCCGACCCCGGCACGCGGAAGGGCGCGTGCGCCTGGTCCGCCTTCTCCTTCTCGTCGACGGGGCGCCGCCTCGGGTCGTCGCAGCCCATGGCGGCGACGACGGGGATCGCGGACGGGAGCGTGGCGAACTGCGAGGCGGCGAGCAGCATGCGCGCGAGGCGGGGTTCAACGGGGATGCGCGCGAGCTTCCGCCCCGTCTTCGTGAGGCCGATGCCGCGCCCCTCCTCGCCGCGCTCGCCGATGCGCCTGATCGCGCCGAGCTCGAGGAGCTCCCTCAGGCCCTCGCGCACCATCGCGGGCTTCGGCGGGTCGATGAAGGGGAAGTCCTCGATGTTGCCGAGGTCGAGGTCGAGCATGGCGAGGATGACGCCGGCGAGCGAGGACCTTAGGACCTCCGGCGGCGTGTAGGCCTCGCGCGACGCGAAGTCCTCCTCGGAGTAGAGCCGGATGCACGTGCCTGGTCCGAGCCTTCCGCACCGCCCCGCGCGCTGGCGCGCGGAGGCCTGCGAGACGGGCTCGATCTGGAGCCGCTGCACCTGCGTCCTGTGGACGTAGCGGGAGATGCGCGCGAGGCCGGAGTCGACGACGGCCCGGATGCCGGGGATCGTGACGGACGTCTCCGCGACGTTCGTCGCGAGGACGACGCGGCGGCGCGGCGAGGGCCGGAAGGCGCGCTGCTGCTCGCCGGCTGGGAGGGACGCGAGAAGGGGGATCACGTCGTCCGCGGCGAAGGACGGCGTGCGGCGCAGGAGGTCGGCGGTCTCGCGGATGTCGCGCTCGCCGGGGAGGAAGACCAGCACGTCGTCCTTCGCCGGCAGCGTCGCGAGGGCCTTTGCGACTTCGCGCGCGAGGTCCTGTTCCTCGCGGTCGGGCGGCTCCTGGTAGCGGACCTCGATCGGATAGAGCCTTCCGGGGACGGAGAGGGCGGGCGCGCCGCCGAAGAAGGCGGAGAAGCGTTCCGTGTCGAGCGTCGCGGAGGAGACGACCACCCTGAGGTCGCGCCGCCGCGCGAGGATGCGCTTGAGGATGCCGAGCAGGAAGTCGACGTTCAGCGTGCGTTCGTGGGCCTCGTCGACGATGATGGCGTCGTAGGCCCGGAGGAGCGGGTCGGAGCGCGTCTCGGCGAGGAGGACGCCGTCCGTCATGAACTTGACGCGCGTCGCGTCCGACACCTTGCGCGCGAACCTGTGCTGGTAGCCGACGACGGTTCCCACGGGCGAGCCGAGCTCCTCGGCGACGCGTTCCGCGACGGTGACGGCGGCGAGGCGGCGCGGCTGGGTGCAGGCGATGCGGCGCCCGTGCGCACCGAGCCCCAGCTCCATGGCCATTTTCGGCAGCTGGGTCGTCTTCCCGGAGCCGGTGTCTCCGCACACGATGACGACCTGGTGGCGTTCCATGAGCGAGAGGATCTCCTCCCGATGTTCGCTGATCGGGAGCCCCTCCGGGTACTTGAATCTCGCGCCGCCCTCTTCCATTGGCGGGATATTATAGCAAATGGCCGTGTGCGGGTGGCGTTCCGGCCGTCGTGCCGTTTCTTGCGGTGATCCGCCCCGCACGCCTCTCTTTTTGGTATAATATACCATCAATCGCGAGTTGCAAAATGAAAGACAGATTTTTCGACAAGATCGACTGGGCGGCGTTCTGGACGGCGACGCTCGTGACGTTTGCGGTCTATTTCCTTACGCTTGGCCCGTCGGTAGGGCTTGAGGACTCGGGCGAGCTCGCGACGGCCGGTGCGCACCTCGGCGTTCCGCATCCCCCGGGCTATCCGTTCTGGACCTTCTGCAGCTGGCTCTTCTGCAAGGTCTTCTTCTGGGTCACCTACATGGGCCATCCGACGCCGGCCTGGTGCATCTCCCTCTTCTCCGCGACGGCCGGCGCGTTTGCCGCCGGCTTCACGTCGATGCTGATCTGCCGTTCGGGGCGGGATTTTCTTGGGGGTGGAACGGACGGGGGCTCGGGCGCCCCCGAACCCCTGCCCATGGAGGGAGTCAATGAGTGGCTCTGTTTTGGCGGCGGCGTCGCGGGCGCGCTCACGTTCGCGCTCTCGCCCGTCGAGTGGTCGCAGTCGACCATCGTCGAAATCTACTCGCTCAACGCGTTCTTCCTTATGTGGGTGTTCCTTCTGAGCTACCGCTGGATGAGAAAGCCGTCGGACGCGATACTCTGGTTCACGGCGTTCGTCTTCGGGCTCGGCCTCACGAACTACCAGGTGCTTCTCTTCGCCATCGTTCCGCTTGCGCTCGTCATCCTCATGAAGAACGGCGGGATGTTCCGCGACGTGTTCATCTACCTCGCGCCGGTCGCGCTCACCTACCAGCTGATGCAGATCGGCTGCCTGATGCGCGCGGACGCGAACATGCAGTCCGACGTCATCAACAAGCACCTGCCCGTGCTCAAGACCGCGTCGTGTCCGTCTACGACCGTCATCGTGATCGGGCTCGTCGTCCTGGTCGCGTCCGTCGTCGCCGCGGCGGTCCTCAGGAAGCGCGGCGACGCCGAGCGCGCGAAGATCGCCGCGCTCGCCGGCGGCGGATTTGGCGCGGCGCTCGTGTTCCTTTCCGCGACGCTGTTCGTCGGCGCGGAGACGTGGGAGGGCGTGACGGCGGCGGTGGCTCCGCTCGTCGAGCCGCGCACATACGCCCTTGTCGCGTCGTTCGTCGCCGCGAGCGTTGCGCTCGCCGTCGCTGCGGCCGTCGTGGAGGATCCTGACAGGCGCGTCTGGGAGGGGAAGTCGCTTCCGTTCCTCGTCGGCGCGGCGGTCTGCGCGCTCGCGGCCGTCGTCGTCGCCGCGAACGTTCCGGAGGCGGGGAACCTCGGCTATGCCGGCAAGGCGTATCCGTGGGGCAAGTCCACGGCGATGTTCGTCGTCGTCCTGGCCGCGCTTTTCGCGATGTGCGCGTTCACGGAGAAGGGGCTCGCGTTCGCGGTGCCGGTCGCGGGACTCCACGTCGCCGCGTTCATCCTGCTTAGCCGCGGCGCCCTCAACGGACTTACCCATCCGTGCTCGTGGTGGTTCTGCTGGCCGATCGCGTGGAACTTCGTGCTGCTGGCGCTCTGCTGGGCTACGCTGCCGAACGGGCGTTCCGTCGCGGGCGCGGCCCTCTTCGCGCAGCTCGGCGTCAGCTTCTACGCCTACATGCCGGTAGTCTCCGACCTTCGCAACCCGCCGATGAACTGGGGCTACCCGCGCACGTGGGAGGGCTTCAAGCACGCGATCCAGCGCGGCCAGTACGAGGCGATCGGAATCCCGAGCTTCAAATCCTTCCTTGAGTTCCTTGCCTTCATGGGCAAACAGATGCTCAACTACTTCGAGGACGTGCGCGTCCAGTTCACGGACCTCCTCATTCCGTTCGCGCTCGTTCCGTTCGCCGCGGGGCACTGGATCGTGAAGAAGGAGAACCGCAGGGCGTTCTGGCAGTGGATGATCCCGGCGTTCGTGTGCTTCTTCCTCATGAGCTTCCTACTGATTCTTCTCGCGAACGTGAAGGGCGACTTGCAGGACGGCTTCATCCAGAAGGTGAAGTTCATCTCCTCGCACGCGATGCTCGCGCTGTGGATCGGCTACGGGCTCGTCTTCGCGGCGGCGTTCGGGCTTTCCTTCGCCGCGAAGAAGGGCGCGCTGCGCGCCGAGCGCGCAAGGCCGCTCGCGTTTGCCGCGGCCGCCCTGATGATCGTCGTCTCGTTCGCCTATCCGCTCGTCGACAACTACTGCGGCAACTACTGCCTCGGCGTCAACGAGATCGCCTTCAAGCTCGGCGGCAGCGAGCAGAACGGCCACACCTTCGGCTGGCAGTTCGGCGCGTACCAGCTCGACGGCGCGAAGGCGATAAGGGAGCAGCTCGTCGCGGACGAGGAGCCGCTCCCCGACCCCGACTGGCCGCCGGCGATGGACCCGTTCTCGATCTTCTTCGGCGGCACGGATCCGGGGCGTTTCGTCCCGACGTACATGATCTACTCGGCTGACTTCCGCCCCGACGTCTACCTCATCACGCAGAACGCGCTTGCGGACGGAACGTACATGTCGGTCGAGCGCGACCTGTATGGCGACGAGATCTGGATCCCCTCGAACGACGACTCCGCCGAGGCGTTCAACATCTACGTCGACGAAGTGCAGCGCGGCGTGAGGCCCGCGAACGGCGACCTCAAGATCGAGAACGGCCGCGTCCAGGTGACGGGCGCGCTCGGCGTCATGGAGATCAACGGCATCCTCACTAAGATGATGTGGGACCACGACCGACTCCGCCACAGCTTCTACATCGAGGAGTCCTACGTCATCCCGTGGATGTATCCGTACCTCTCGCCGCACGGGCTCATCATGAAGCTCAACGCCGACCGGACGCCCTACGGCCCGGAGACGGCGGCGAAGGACCGCGACTTCTGGGACTGGTACATGCGGCGGCTCCTGTCCGACCCGATGTACCGGCGGGACTTCGCCGGACAGAAGTCGTTCTCGAAGCTCCGCGCCGCGATCGCCGGCCTCTACGCCAAGCAGGGACGCCGCGCGGAGGCGGCCCAGGCCTACCGCGAGGCCTGCCTTCTCTACCCCGCCTCGCCCGAGGCGACGTTTCGCTATGCGCAGGAGATCCTCATGCCCGCACGCCTCTGGGACGTCGTCCTCGAGCTGATGGACTACACCGACCGCATCGACCCGAACAACAAGCGGACCGCGAACCTGCGCCTCTACGTCGGGAACATGCGCGCGCTCCTCTCGCAGATCGACGCGCTCGAGCCGAAGCGACGCGCCGGGACGCTCACGCCGGTCGAGCGCGTCACGCTCGCGAACGCGCTCTTCCAGCTCGGCCGCGTCGGCGAGGCCGCGCAGCTCGTCCGTCCGGTTGCCGACGGCGCGGCGGATCCGTCGGAGCTCCAGCTGCTCGCCCAGATCTTCCTCGCCGCCCGCCTCGACGCCGACGCCGAGAAGGCGCTGCAGAAGTTCCTCAAGGCCGCGCCGAACGCGAGCGCCGACATGTGGATCGAGCTTGCGAAGATCCAGTACCGCTCGGGCCGCAGGACGGCGGCGCAGCAGAGCTTCATCGCCGGCTACCGCCTCGACGCGAAGGGAATATTCGAAAAGCTTCAGAAAGACCAGGAACTGTTCGATCTCGCCGCTCCGCTGTTCCAGAGAAAATAGCCTCGGCAATCTTCCGACTTCAAACTTCACTTTCAACTTCGAGCTTTGAACTTCAACAAGGAGCAGTCCATATGAAATCACCAAAGAAGGGAATAAAGTGGGAGACCCTGGGATTCGGGTTCTCCGACGTCAACTGCCACCTCCGCATGACGTGGAAGGACGGCAAGTGGTCAAAGCCGAAGTTCGTAAAGGAGCCGTGGATCAACATGCACATCGGCGCCGCCTGCCTTCACTACGGGCAGGAGTGCTTCGAGGGCATCAAGGCGTTCAGGCAGAAGGACGGCAAGGTGGTGATCTTCCGCCCCGACGAGAACGCGAAGCGCATGTACAGGACGGCAGTTCGCACCTGCATGCCGCCCATTCCGGTCGACACCTTCATCGAGTGCTGCAAGGCCGTCGTCAAGAAGAACGCCGAGTACGTTCCTCCGTTCGGCACCGGCGGCTCGATGTACCTCCGTCCGCTCCTCGTCGGCACTGGCCCCCAGATCGGCGTCGCGCCCGCGAAGGAGTACACTTTCATGATCATGGTCATGCCGGTCGGCGCGTACTACAAGGGCGGCATCAAGCCCGTCCGCGCGGTGATCTTCGACGACTGGGACCGCGCGGCGCCACACGGCATGGGCGACGTCAAGGTCGGCGGCAACTACGCGGCCGGAATCTTCGCGCACGAGAAGGCGAAGAAGGAGGGCTGGCCCGTCGAGCTCTACCTCGACGCGAAGACGCACAAGTACGTCGAGGAGTTCGCGACGTCCAACTTCGCCGGCATCACCAAGGACGGAACCTACGTCACGCCAGATTCCTGCTCGGTGCTGCCTTCCGTCACGAACATGTCGCTCAAGCAGTGCGCGAAGGACCTCGGCATCAAGGTCGAGACGCGTCCCGTTCCGTATGCGGAGATCAAGAAGCTCAAGGCCGTCGCGGCGCTTGGAACCGCCGTCGTCATCACGCCCGTCTGGGAGATCACGCGCGGCAAGGACGTCATCAGGGTGAGCGACCCCAACGTCGTGCATCCGACGCTCCAGAAGCTCTACGACCGCGTGCAGGGCATCCAGTACGGGCTCGTCAAGGACGCGCACAAGTGGTGCTTCGAGGTCAGGTAGGGGCAACGCATTCCGCATTGTACATGGAAACGAACGAATACCGCGAGCAGCGCCTCGCCTCGATGAAGGCGCTGAGGGAGATGGGCTACGAGCCCTACGGATGCAAGTACGACCACGTGGACCTCAAGGTCGCGCGGGAGGCCTTCGAGGAGGGGAAGCAGGTCCGGGTCGCCGGACGGCTCCTCATGATCCGCCGCATGGGAAAGATGAACTTCTGCACCATGAACGACGGCACCGGCCGCTTCCAGCTCATCTTCAGGCGAGACGAGCTGTCCGAGACGGCGTTCGCCGCCTTCAAGCAGCTCAACCTCGGCGACATCATCGGCGCGGAGGGCGTCTTCTTCACGACGCAGAAGGGCGAGAAGTCCGTCGTCGTAAAGGAGTGGACGATGCTCGCGAAGGCGCTCGAGCAGCCGCCGGAGAAGTTCCACGGTCTCGCCGACCAGGAGGAGTGCTACCGTCGCCGCTACGTCGACCTCATGACGAACGACGAGTCGCGCCAGCGCTTCTTCACGCGCTCGAAGCTCATCATGGAGATCAGGAAGTACCTCTGGGACAAGGGGTTCGTCGAGGTCGAGACGCCGATCCTCCAGGACCAGGCGGGCGGCGCCGCGGCGAAGCCGTTCTTCTCCCATTTCAACGCGCTCGACAAGGACTGCGTGATGCGCATCGCGCCGGAGCTCTACTTGAAGCGGCTCCTCGTCGGCGGCATGAACAAGGTGTTCGAGCTCGGCAAGGACTTCCGGAACGAGGGCATCGACCGCACGCACAACCCCGAGTTCACCGTCTGCGAGATCTACGAGGCGTACGGCGACCGCACGTCGATGGAGGCGATCATGGAAGGCCTTCTCCCGCACCTCTGCGACAAGGTCGTCGGCACGCGCAGGGTCGAGTACGGCGAGACGAAGGAGGTCATCGACTTCAACCCGCCCTACCGCCGCGTCGCATACAGGGACCTCGTCAAGGAACTCATGGGCGACGACTGGTTCGAGCTCGACTTCGCGACGCAGCTTGAGAAGGCCAAGGCCAAGGGACGCGAGACGGAGACCAACCTCGAGCTCGACGGAATCACGCGCGAGCTCGAGCTCACGCACGAGGTCTACGACAAGCTCATCGAGAAGAAGCTCATGCAGCCGACGTTCGTGACGCGCGTCCCGCACGCGTTCGTCCCGCTCGCGAAGGCGTGCAAGGACGATCCCTCGCTCGTGGACGTCTTCGAGTTCGTCGTCGCCGGGCGCGAGCTCTGTCCCGGCTACACCGAGCAGAACGACCCCCTGGAGCAGCGCAAGGCGCTCGAGAACCAGGCGGGCGAGGACACGGAGAAGATCGACGAGGACTTCATCTCTGCGCTCGAGTGCGGCATGCCCCCGACGGGCGGACTCGGCTTCGGCGTCGACCGGCTCGTCATGTTCCTCACTGGAACCGACTCCATCCGCGACGTCGTCCTTTTCCCGCAGCTGAAGAAGGCATGACGGCGCTTTTTATGGTATAATGCCCGCGATGGACGGGGACTGGCGAGAGATGCTGGCTTCCGGGAGCGTCCTCGGAAACCTGCGCATCATCAGGCGGCTCGGCTCGGGCGGCATGGGGGAGGTCTTCCTGGCGGAGGACCCGAAGGGTGCGCGGTGCGCCGTCAAGGTGCTCGACCCCGCCGTCTCCGGGACGGGATCCGAGTTCCTCGAGCGTTTCCGACATGAGGCGGAGTTCGCCAAGAACAACCGCCACCCGAACCTCGTCGAGGTCTACGGCGCGGCGCGCGACCAGCCGACGGGCCTGTGCTACCTCGTGATGGAGTACATGCCGGGCGGTTCCCTGCGCGACGTCCTCAACGCGAATCCGGGCGGGCTTCCGATCCTTGGCGTCGTCCAGATCGCGAAGGACATCTCCCGCGCGCTCGTCCTCGTCGAGGAGAACGGCATGGTCCACCGCGACATCAAGCCGGACAACGTCCTCTTCGCCGCCGACGGCACGGCCAAGCTCACCGACCTCGGCATCTCGCGCTTCGAGCGCGAGCAGGACGTGCGCGCGACGAGCGTCTCGGCCGTCATCGGCACGCCCGCCTACATGGCGCCCGAGCAGATGCTCGACTCGCACGCCGTCGACATACGCGCCGACATCTACTCGTTCGGCATGATGCTGCACGAGCTGCTCACGGGGCGCCGTCCGAACGAGGGCGAGGGCGCGATGCGCACGCTCGCGAAGGCGCTCGAGGGGCGTTCGTTCCCCGACGTCCGCGAGAGGCGTCCCGACACGCCCGCCGAGCTCGCCGTGCTCGTCTCCGAGATGACGCTTCCCGACGCGGACCAGCGCCCCCCGTCGGCGCGCCTCGTGCTCGAGCTCCTGACGCATCCGGACCGGATCCCGACCGGCGAGGCGCCCGTTCCGGAGCAGCCGGCGCTTCCCTGGTACAGGGACCGCTACGTCCTTTACGCGGCGACGGGCATGGCGCTGGCGCTCGAGGCGCTCGTCCTCGCGATCATGCGCGCGGCGAGGGGGGTGTGACCATGCTGTTCGGGATCCTCAAGCGCCGCCGTCGCCGTCGCGTGGACATCGCCTCCCTCTGCGAATGCGGCCTCGTCCGCCGCGAGAACCAGGACCACGTCCTCGTCAACCGCAGGGGGCTCGTCTTCTGCGTCGCGGACGGGATGGGCGGCGGCGAGGGCGGCGGCGAGGCGAGCGAGGTCGTCTGCGGCGAGATCGCCTCCGTTCTCAAGCGCCGGACGGAGTTCGGCGAGCGCATCCGCCTCGTCGACGAGGCGATCCGCCGGGCCGACGCGGAGGTGCGCGCCCGCGCCGCGAAGGCCGGGTACCGGCAGATGGGCTCGACCGTCACCGTGCTCGTGGCGGATCCGGAGGACGGGCGGAGCGCGGTCGTCGGCAACATCGGCGACAGCCGCGTGTACTGCCTGCGCGGCGGCGGGCTTCGCCAGCTGACGCGCGACCACACGATGGGGAACGAGCTGATGAAGCGCACGGGCGAGCGCGGGTCGCTGGCGATGCTGGACGCGCGCTCGGCAGCGTTCTCCCACGTCCTCACGCGCGCCGTCGGCGTCGGCAAGGACGTGCGCCCCGACTGGCGGAAGGTCGACATGAACGAGGGCGACGTGTTCCTCGTCTGCTCGGACGGCGTCTACGGCGCGATTCCGTCCGATGCGGTCCGGAACGCGCTTGCGCAGGGCGGGCGGGCCTCGGAGATGGTCGAGCGGCTGCGCACGGCCGTCCTGGCCGGGGGTGCGGCGGACAACTTCTCCGCAATTGTCGTGAAAGTCGGGGGGACGGCGTGAACTTCGGGAAAAAGGAGGTCTTCAGAAGCGGCGAGAAGTTCCGCGGCTACGCCATCGAGCGGCTGCTCGGCAACGGCTCGCTCGGCGCCGTCTACCTCGTCCGCCACGAGATCCTCGACACCGTCTACGCGATGAAGGTCCTCTTCCCCGAGGTCGCGAGGGAGAACGAGGAATACGTGAAGCGCTTCCTGCGCGAGGCCAAGATCGCGACGCGCATCCGCCACCCGAACCTCGTCGCCGTCCACGACTGCGGCTACGACGAGGAGCGCGGGCTCTACTTCCTCGTGATGGACTACGTCTCGGGCGGCGATCTCCGCCAGGCGCTCGCGTTCGCCGGGCGCTTCTCGCCCGACCGAGCCGTCGAGGTCGTGCTCCAGGTGGCGTCGGCGCTCGACGCCGCGCAGGAGTACCACGTCGTCCACCGCGACATCAAGCCCGAGAACATCATGATCCAGCCGGACGGGCTCGTCAAGCTGGTGGACCTCGGCATCGCCAAGGCCGACGACATCAAGGACTCCCTCTGCACGGAGGCCGAGAGCGTGTTCGGCACGCCCGCCTACGTCGCGCCCGAGCAGGCCGTCGACGCGTCCGACGTCGACGTTCGCGCCGACATCTACTCGCTTGGCGTCGTGCTCTTCGAGATGATCGCCGGCAAGGTGCCCTACGACGGGCCGAACGCGCCGCAGATCCTCGTCCAGACCCTCTCGTCCGACCCGTTTCCCGACATCCGCGACATCAACCCCGACGTCTCCCCGGAGCTCGCCGTCATCATCCGACGGATGTGCGTCAAGGAGGCCGACCGGCGCATCGCGACGCCCGCCGCCCTGATCAAGGAGTTTGCGAAGATCGGCTACCGCCCGAAGGGGGGGGCGGCCGCGGCCGTCAAGTTCTCGAAGCCGGCGGACTCCGCGCCGACGATCGTCAGCATGAGGTCGCTGATCGGGAAGGGCGCGAAGGGCGCCTCCGGGCGGGCCGAGACGCTGACCTACGAGACGCAGGACGTTGAGATCCAGGACTTTGTCAGCCGGATCAAGCGCCGCAAGCGCCTCCAGAAGGCCGCCTCCGCCGCCCTCGCGGCCTTTGGCGCCGTCGCCGCGATTCTTGTCCTCGCCTGGCTTTTCGGCATCCTGTAACGCGAAAGGTTGAAAATGGAAGACACGGTCCGGTCCGAACTGTTCGAGCTGCTTGGGTACGAGTCCGTCGGGTCCGACCCGGCCCGCCTCCGCGACTGCGTCGCCTGCGCGTCGTGGATCCGGCGCTGGCTCTCCCCGCTCGGCTTCTCCGCCGAGCTCCTCTATCCCGACGCCGCGCCGGACGCGCCGCCGCCCCCGCCGGTCCTCTTCGCGGAGAGGAAGGGCGGTGCCTGCGCGCCGACCGTTCTCGTCTACGGACACTACGACGTCCAGCCAGCCGACCCCGTCGCCGAGTGGAAGACGCCCCCCTTCGAGCCGACCGTCGCGGACGGGCGCGTCTACTGCCGCGGCGCGAACGACGACAAGGGGCAGTCGTTCGCGCTCCTCTGCGGACTTCGCGACTACCTCGCCTCGCGCGGGGACGGCGACGCGGTGAACGTCAAGATCGTCCTCGACGGACAGGAGGAGTCCGGCAGCGCCGCGCTGACGGCCCTCGTGCCGTCGATCCGCAAGCGCCTGGCGGCCGACGTCCTCCTCGTCTGCGACACCTCCGCGGCGGCGGACCTCCGTCCGGCGATCGTCGCGGGCCTCCGCGGCGTCGCGCATTTCACGCTGCGCCTCTCGGGCCCGAACCGCGACCTGCACTCGGGCGAATACGGCGGCGTCGCGCCGAACCCCGCCCAGGGGCTTGCCGAGCTTGTCGCGAGCCTCCACCATCCGGACGGCTCCATCGCCGTGGCGGGCTTCCGCGACGGCGCCGAGCCCCCGACCCACGACGAGCTCGCGGCGGCCGAGGCCGGCGCGCCCTCCGAGGAGTCCCTCTGCGCCGACATCGGCTGCGAGCCGGCCGGCGGGCAGATGGGGAAGACGGTCGCGCAGCGCGTCTCGTTCGAGCCGACGATCGAGGTCAACGGCATCCACTCCGGCTACGGCGGCCCCGGCGCGAAGACGGTCGTCCCGTCCGAGGCCGTCGCGAAGCTCTCGATGCGTCTTGTCCCGGGCCAGTCGCCGCGCGGCGCCTTCGCCGCGGTCCGCACGCACCTCGAGGACCGCTGTCCGAAGGGGATGAAACTCTCCTTCGAGGAGGTGAGCGCCGGCTCCGCCGCGCTGCGTCTTCCGCTCGCCTCCCCCGTCTTCCGGCTGGCGTCCGACGTCCTGTCGGAGATGGACCCCCGCGGCCCCGTCTTCCACTGGGACGGCGCCTCGATCCCCGTCCTCTCGCTCCTCCGCGAGGCGTCCGGAGCGGCGCCGCTGATCGTCGGCTGGGGCCAGAGCGTGGACCGCATCCACGCCCCGAACGAAAGCTACTCGTTCGCGCAGTTCGACAAGGCGCGCGAGTGGGCGAAGAGGATCCTTTCGGCGCTTTAGGACATGGGGGAGACCGCAAAGATACGGATCGTCGAGGACGACGCGACAATCCGCGCGCTTCTCGAGATGGCGCTTCTCGGCGCGGGCTACGGCGATGTCGCGTCGTCGCCGCGCGGCGACGAAGGGCTCTCGATGGTGGTGCGCGACAGGCCCGATCTCGTCCTTCTCGACGTGATGCTCCCGGGTCTCGACGGCTTTTCAATTGCGAGGAGGATCCGCGAAACGCCGGCGCTTGCGGCGACGCGCATCGTCATGCTGACGGCGCGTGCCGCGAGCGAGGACGTCGTGCGCGGTCTCGACGCCGGCGCGGACGACTATGTCGCGAAACCGTTCGACCGGAAGGTCCTGCTCGCGCGCGTGAAGGCGGTTTTGAGAAGGGGGCTCCCCGTTACAGAGGGGATGGTCTTCGACGGGCTGAGGGTCGACGAGGGCTCTCGCGCCGCCACGCTTCGCGGAAAGGCGCTCGACCTGACGCCGGGCGAGTTCGCCCTCCTCGTCCGCCTCGTCTCGCACCGCGGGCGCGTCTTCGCGCGCCCCGCCGACGAGCGCACGATCGACGTCCAGGTCGCGAACCTGCGGCGCAAGCTCGGGAAATGGGGCGACCACATCGAGACGATAAGGGGGGTCGGCTATCGAATCAAGGTTTAGAACGTGGCTTCCCGCCGTCCTCGCGGCCGTCGGCTTCGCCGGCGTAACCGTCGTCTTCGCGCGCGAGCTGTCGGCCTTCCGGGCGTCCGTGCTCGAGTGGGCCGGAAACGACCTCTTTTCCAGGACGAAGGTGGCCGTCTCGACGCTTGAGGAGCCGCTTCGCACAGGCGACTTTGCCGCCGTCCATGCGTTCAGCCGCCAGTGCGCGGCGGACGGCGTGCGGCTCAGCGTCTTCGGCAAGCCAAAGGGCGGGCTCGTGTTCGACTCGCTCGGCGGCTTTACCGACGTATTGCGCGACAGCGACTACATCTACGGGACGATCGAGGACGTCGGTGCGTTCGAGGTGCTGCTTGGGCTTCCGCTCGACCGCGTCCTCGCGCCGTACCGTCGCGCGAAGACGAGCCTTGTCCTTGCGGCGCTCGTCGGAATCGCCGGCATGTTCTTCGTCTTCTTCGCGCTCTACCGCCAGCGCGTCAGGATCCGCGAGCTCGCGCGGGCGGAGAGGTTCCGCCGCGAGTTCATAGCCGACGTGTCGCACGAGATCAAGACGCCGCTCACCGGCATCCTCGGCGCGGCGGAGATGCTTTCCGAAGGCGGCGCTTCCGAAGCGCAGAGGCCGCTTCTCTCGATGATCGCAAGGGAGTCGACGCGGCTCAACGCGCTCGTCCAGCAGATCCTCGACCTCGCGCGGCTCGAGCGCGAAGGGGGGGCGCTCGAGCGCGCGGAGGTCGATCTCGCCGACCTTGTGCGCGAGACGGTCGACCGGCTGCGCCCGCGCGCCGAGGCCGCGGGGATCTCCCTGTCGTTTGCCGCGCCGGAAGCCCCCTGCGTCGCGAAGGTCGACGCGCGCCTTGTCGGCGAGGCGGTTGGCAATCTCGTCGAGAACGCGATCCGGCACTCCGGCTCTCCGGACGTCGCCGTCTCCGTCTCGCGCGCGGCCCGCGGCTTTTCCGTCGCGGTCGAAGACCACGGCGTCGGCATCCCGCCCGAGCACGCCGCGCGCGTCTTCGAGCGCTTCCACCGCGTCGACCCCGCGCGTGCGGCTGAGTCGGGCGGCGCGGGGCTCGGCCTCGCGATTGTCCGCCGCATCGCGCGTCTCCACGGCGGCGACGCGACGCTCGCGTCCGTCGCGCCCAGCGGCTGCCGCTTCGTGCTCTCGCTCGGCCCGAACCCGTCCTGAGACGCGGGGATTCCGCCCCGGCCCATCGCCGCGGCGACGTCCGAAGTCGGACGTCCGCACGACCGTGGCCACACTTCGCGCCACGTGTCATCCATTGGCGTTTCAACGCATTCCGCGCCGCGTTTTTGCAAACATTCGCATGCCAACTTACGCCAAACTTTGCTATAATATCAGCAAATCGCATTTTGCCGCAGTGGGCGGTGCGGACGACGCAAGGAGAGTCAAATGAAGCAGGGATGGAGATGGTACGGTGACGCGGACGCGATCACGTTGAAGGAAATCCGCCAGGCGGGCGTGACGGACATCGTCGCGGCGCTCTACGAGCGGAAGCCCGGCGAGGTGTGGCCCGTCGCCGAGATCAAGGCGCGCGCGAAGAAGGTGAAGGACGCGGGCATGACGTGGAGCGTCGTCGAGTCCGTGCCGATCCACGAGGACATCAAGAAGCGCACCGGCAACTGCCTCAAGTACGTCGCGAACTACAAGCAGACCCTGCGCAACCTCGCGAAGTGCGGCATCAAGACGGTCTGCTACAACTTCATGCCCGTCCTCGACTGGACGCGCTCCAACCTCGCGTACGCGCTCCCCGACGGGTCGACCTGCCTCGAGTACAACGAGTACGAGCTCGCGGGCTTCGACATGTTCTACCTGAAGCGCCCCGGCGCCGAGAAGGAGTACGACAGGAAGACGCGCGACCGCGCGACGCGCCTCTGGAAGAAGCTTTCGCCGAAGGAGAGGAAGCGCGTCGCGGATTCCGTCCTCTGCGGGCTTCCCGGAACGGTCGACGACCTCTCGCCCGAGGAGTTCCTCGCGCAGCTCAAGACGTACGAGGGCATCGACGACAGGAAGCTCCGCGAGAACATGTACTGGTTCCTCAACGAGATTTCGCCCGTCCTCGAGGAGACCGGCGTCGACATGTGCATCCATCCGGACGATCCGCCGCATCCGATCTTCGGGCTTCCGCGCATCCTCTCGAATGCGAAGGACATCGCCGAGATGTACAGGAAGTGCCCCTCGAAGCACGTCGGCCTCACGCTCTGCACGGGCTCGCTCGGAGGCGACCCGAAGAACGACGCCGTCGAGATCATGAAGAAGTTCGGCAAGCGCGTCTTCTTCTGCCATTTCCGCAACCTCGAGTACACCGACGACAAGATCTTCCACGAGTCGCAGTGCCACCTCTGCGGACAGACGAACATCCCGAAGCTGTTCGAGGAGTTCCTGAAGGAGGAGAGGCGCCGCGGCGAAAAGATCGTCGTCCGTCCGGACCACGGGCGCCTCATGGAGATCGACGACGAACTCGCGAAGCTCAAGGGCAAGAAGTGCTACTGCGGCTACAGCTACGGCGGACGCCTCATCGGCCTCGCCGAGCTGCGCGGGCTCGAGATCGGCCTCAAGTACGCGAAGAAGGGGCTCTGAGCGATGAGAGCCGCTTCCGCCCTCGCGTCCCTCGCGATTCTCTCCGCCGTCCCCGCCTTCGCGGCGCTGCGCCCCGTCGCGCAGTGGGACGTCGTGCCGTACCAGCGCGTGACCGAGCCGTTCAAGGCCGGCGTCGTCGCGTTCTACGACAAGCCGTTCAAGGTCGAGTTCACCGTCAACGGCAAGAAGGTCGCCGAAGCCGACAAGGCGACGATGAACGACCGAACGAAGGTCGAGGAGCACTGGTTCACGCTCGACCCCGCCGCGTTCGACCCCGCGAAGCTGAAGGAAGACAAGCTGGTCCTCGGCGCGAAGGCGGTCGCCGAGGACGGCACGTCGCATGCTCTGCCCGAGATCGTCCTCTACTGCGACAAGGACAGGAAGGTCGGTTCGAGGAAGGAGGTCTGGGTCGACCCGAAGGACGGGATCGACTACTCAGACGGCTCGAAGGAACATCCGGTCAAGACGCTGCGGCAGGCCGTCAAGCTCGCGGGCGACGGCGGGACGGTCTACCTCCTGAAGTCGAACGCCTACACGGCCGAGCGCATCGGGGGCGGCAACAACCGCAAGTACTGGACGACGATCCAGCCCGCGCCCGGGCTTACGCGGAAGGACGTCCAGATCAAGGGCGGCCGCACGGGGTGCGACAAGCTGCGGTTCAGGGACGTCCTGATCTACAGCGACATCCTCAAGGGCGCCCACTACGCGCTCGGCGGCGTCGACGAGAACTCGTCCTGCTGGATCGACAACTGCGTCGTCCGCGACAGGAACGACCGCGCGTCGGGGCGCAGCTACACCTTCGGCAACAAGCTCGTCGGCTACGTCACCGGCGGCGCGACGCTCGAGATGGGGGACGGCCCGCACGGGAAGATCGTCCGCAACCACCTGATCAAGTCGATCTCGGCCGATGCGTTCACGGGGTCGGACTTCCTCGCCGTCAACTGCAAGCTCGTCGGCGTCGACTGCGCGGGCGTGGTCGACGAGCCGGCCTTCCACCGTTCGCAGGGCATCCAGGGCGCGTGGACGCACGACGTCGTCATCGCGAACGTCACGGGCGAGGACTGCGGCTGCAACGGCTTCATCGGCCTCAAGCTGCGCGACTCCGTCTTCTCCAACGTCACCCTCGACACGGTCGGCCCCGAGCGGCGCTTCGTGTCCAGGTACGCGTGGGAGATGGAGAACGTCTGGTTCGACCGCGTGAAGGTCACCGGGCAGGAATGGGTCTGGTTCAAGGCGACGAACCGCAACGGCGACTTCTCGCCCACGGACGTCCGCGTGACGGGCTGCTCCTTCGAGCTGCCGCCCGCAGGGGAGGAATGAGGGAATGAACGCGACGATTGGAACGATCATCTGCGCGCTCGGCGGCGTCGCCGGCGCGACCTTCGCCCTGCCGTTCCGCGGCATCAGGGGCATGAAGTACGAGTCCTACTGGATGGTCTACGCCGTCTTCGGACTCGTCCTCTTCCCGCTTGCGCTCGCCGCGGCGACCTGTCCCGGGCTTTTCGGCGTGATCGGCGGGACGGACGCGTCCGTCCTCGCGCGGTGCGCCGGCTTCGGCGCGCTCTGGGGCCTCGGCGGCCTCACGTGGGGCCTCATGATCCGCTACCTCGGCATCGGGCTCGGGCTCGCCATCGGCTGCGGGCTCTGCTCCGCGACGGGGACGCTCATCCCGCCCGTCGTGACGGGGCGCGCGGGCGACCTCGTGAAGGACGCGGCCGCCGTCGTGACGCTCGCGTCCGTCGTCGTCTCGCTTGCCGGCATCGTCCTCGTCGGCCTCGCCGGCAAGCTGAAGGAAGGGGAGCTCGACGAAGAGGCGAAGAAGAGGGCCGTCGCGGAGTTCGACTTCAGGAAGGGCATGCTCGTCGCCCTCTTTTCGGGAGTCGCCTCGGCGGGGATGAACTTCGGCCTCCAGGGCGGCGCGCCGCTCGAGGCGGCCGCGAAGGCGGCGGGCGCGGGCGACGCGTGGGTCGGCATGCCCGTCCTCGTCGTCGTCCTCTGGGGCGGCTTCGCCGTCAACGCCGCGTGGTGTCTCTGGCAGAACGCGAAGAACGGGTCGTTCGGCGACTACGCGAAGCCGGGCGCGGGATGGTTCCTCGCGGGCCTCGCGGGCGTCGTCTGGGCGCTCCAGTTCGCCTGCCAGAAGATCGGCGAGCCGGCGATGGGCGACATGCGCTACGTCTCGTTCGCGATCGTCATGGGCAGCTGCGTTCTCTTCTCGTCGCTCCTCGGGGTCCTCCTCGGCGAATGGAAGGGCACCGGCGCGAAGACGAAGGGCGCGCTCGCGCTCGGGCTTCTCGTCCTTGCCGCGTCGATCGGCATCGCCGTCGCGGCGAAGTCCCTCTAGAACAGCACACAGACAACACAACAGGAAACGACAATGAGCTACAAAGAAGCGCAGAAGAAGTACGCCAGGATCGGCATCGACACCGAAAAGGCGATCAAGGACCTCGGAAAGATCGCGATCTCCCTCCACTGCTGGCAGGGCGACGACGTCGGGGGGTTCGAGACGACCGGCGGCGCGTCCGGCGGCATCGCGACGACCGGAAACTACCCCGGCAAGGCCCGCACCCCGCAGGAGCTGATGAAGGACCTCGAGTTCGCGCTTGCGCTCATCCCCGGCAGGCACCGCGTGAACCTGCACGCGTGCTACGGCATCCACGAGGGCAAGGTGTCCGACCGCGACAGGCTCACGGCGAAGAACTTCGAGCCGTGGGTGAAGTGGGCGAAGAAGACGGGCGTCAAGCTCGACTTCAACCCGACGTTCTTCTCGCACAGGAACGTCAAGGACGGCCTCACGCTCTCCTCGCCCGACCCGAAGGTCCGCAGGTTCTGGATCAAGCACGGCATCCAGTGCCTCAAGATCGGCGAGTACTTCGCGAAGGAGCTGAAGAGCCCCTGCGGCATCAACTTCTGGTGCCCCGACGGGTTCAAGGACGAGCCCAGCGACCGCCTCGGTCCGCGCCAGCGCATGGCCGACTCGCTCGACAAGATCTTCAAGTACAAGTACAACAGGAAGGCCGTCATCCCGTTCCTCGAGTCGAAGCTCTTCGGCATCGGCGTCGAGAGCTACACCGTGAACTCCCACGAGTTCGTGATGGGCTACGCGATGAAGCAGAAGATCCTCGCGCTCCTCGACATGGGCCACTTCCACCTCACCGAATCGGTCGCGGACAAGATCAGCTCGTTCCTCATGGCGTTCGGCAAGGTCGCGTTCCACATCTCGCGCCCCGTGCGCTGGGACTCCGACCACGTGATCCGCCAGAACGACGACCTCCGCGCGTGCGCGCAGGAAATCGTCAAGATGGGCCCCGAGAACTTCATCGTCGCGCTCGACTACTTTGACGCGTCGATCAACCGCGTCGCGGCGTGGGTGCTCGGCATGCGCAACATGCAGAAGGAGCTCCTCAAGGCGATGCTCGTGCCGTGGAAGAGCCTCAAGTCCGCCCAGGACGACGGACGCTTCACCGAGCAGCTCGTCCTCCAGGAGGAGTACAAGAACTATCCCGCCGACGAGGTCTGGGCCGAGTTCTGCAGGCGCAACGGCGTCGTTGCCGACGAGTCCTGGTTCAAGGCGGTCGAGAAGTACGAGAAGGACGTTCTGCTGAAGCGGTAGCGCCTGGAGGCCGAAGTGGGAAACTACCAGAACACACGCCACCGCAAGGGGCCGCGCGAGCTGGTGACCGGAGGGGAGTGGATCTACGGGCGCAATCCCGTCGAGGAGGCGCTCGCCGCCGGGCGCCGCACCGCGACCGAGATCGTCCTCCCCCCCGCGTTTCCCGACGAGGACGAGCAGATCCGGCGCATCCGCGAGGAGGCGGCCGCGCGCCGGATCGTCGTCCGCACGATGGAACGCGACCAGCTCGACCGGCTGACGCGGTTCGGCCACCACCAGGGCGTCGCGCTCAAGACGACGGGGTATCCCTACGTCGGCTTCGAGGAGATCCTCCATGCGGCGGAAGACGACGAGAACGCCCTCGTGCTCGTCCTCGACCACCTCGAGGACCCGCAGAACGTCGGCTCGGTCCTCCGCACCGCGTGCGCGGTCGGGGCGACGGGCGTCGTCATCCCCGAGGACCGCGCCTGCGGCATCACGCCCGCCGCGGCCCGCGCGTCGGCCGGCGGCGCGGAGCACGTCAAGGTCGCGCACGTCGTCAACCTCTCCCGCGCGATGGAGGAGCTGAAGGAGGCCGGCCTCTGGCTCACTGGCCTCGACTGGGGGGAGGGCGCGCGCCCCTACACGAAGGTCGACTTCAGGGGGAAGGTCGGTCTCGTCGTCGGCGCGGAGGGGCGCGGCATTTCCCGCCTCGTCAGAGAGAAGTGCGACTTCGTCGCCGAGCTTCCGATGCCCGGCGGATTCGAGTCGCTCAACGCCGGCGTCGCCGCGGCGGTCGCGATGTACGAGATCGTCCGCCAGCGCGCCTGACCAGCCATGAAGCGCGTCCTCCTCCTTTCCGCCTCCTTCGCCGCAGCGGTCTCGCTGTGCGGGTGCAAGTCCGGACCGGGGACGACGGACGAGGGGGCGCACGCCTCCGTCCCCGGCGAGGCCAAGGTCGCGGACGAGGACTGCGAGCTCTACTGGCACGAGCGCGGCTCCGACGCCGCGCGCGCCGTCTGGTCGCGCTACCGGCTCCGCGCGGACAACGCGATCCTCCGGAACGCGAAGGGCGACGGCCCCCTCGAGTACTGGTTCGCCGCGCAGGCGTTCGACGTCCTCCTCGACAGCGTCGGCTCCTTCTGGCGGAAGGACCTCGCCGCCGAGGCGGTCGACGCGTACTTCCGCGACTTCGCGGCGGTCCATCCCGACCGTCGCGCGAACGTCTACAACGACGACATCCTCTGGTGGGCCGTCGCCTGCACGCGCGCCGCGCGCATCACCGGCGAGCGGCGCTATCTCGAGGAGGCGCAGGAGCTCTACGACCACCTGTGGCGCACGCAGGTCGACAATGCGCTCGGCGGCGGCATGTGGTGGCGCAGCGACGTCCACGGGGAGAAGAACGCGTGCGGCAACTTCCCCGCCGTCATCGCCGCGCTCAACCTCTATGCCGAGACGAAAGACACGAAATACCTCCTTCAGGGGCGGGCCCTCTACAGATGGGCGGCGGCGCGCCTCTTCGACCGCGAGACGGGAGCCGTCTACGACCGCATGACGGCCGACGGCGAGCGCGTCGACAGCGAATTCTCCTACAACTCGGGGACGTTCATCGGCGCGTCGCTCCGCCTCTACCGCGCCACGGGCTCGCGCACCTACCTCGCGAACGCGATCAAGGCCGCCGACCACCTGGTCTCCGGCTTCTGCCGCAACGGCGTCCTCAGGCCGCTCGGGCAGGGCGACGGCGGCGCGTTCAACGGCATCGCCGTGCGCTACCTCGCCGAGCTCGCCCGCCGGCCCGGCTGCGGACGCTTCCGCGAGTTCCTGCTCGCCAACGCGCGCGCGGCCTGGACCTCACGGCGCCTCTCCGACGGGATCAACGGCCCCGACTGGTCGCGGCCGCCGCTCGCGGACGAGACCGTCGAGCCGCAGACGGCCGTCTCGGCGGCCATGCTCTACTTCGCCGTCTCCCGCGCCTTCCGGTAGACGGCGTCCGCCGCCCCGCGTGCGGACGGGGCGCGGGAGCCGGTCAGGAGGCAGGACATGAAACGGAGGACGGCACATGACGGCAAGACGGACGTTTTTCCTGGCCGCGCTCGCGGCCGCGGCGGCCGCACGCGCGGCGACGGGGTTCTTTGGCGTCGAAAACCGCGGGGACGACGGCTGGTGGGTCGTCGACCCCTCGGGGAAGGACACCTTCGTCCTCGGCGTCGACCATGTCAAGTACGAGGGTCACTGGTGCGAGAAGCTGAAGGCCTTCCCGCACCTCGCCGAAATGAAGAAGAGGTTCCCCGACAAGGAGGACTGGCGCAAGGAGACGGTCGCGCGGCTCAGGGACTGGGGCTTCAACACGCTCGGCGCGGGCAGCAACGAGGACCTCAAGCACCGCGGGCTCGCCCACACGACGTTCCTGTCGATGGGCGACGTCTGGGCGTTCGACAAGGACGAGGGGAAGTGGATCTGCCCGAACGAGAGGCGTCCGTGCAGCGCCTTCCCGAACGTCTTCCATCCGGACTGGCCCGCCCACTGCGAGTCCGTCGCGAAGAAGGCCTGCGCGGCCGAGAGGGACGACCCGCTCCTCTTCGGCTATTTCATCGACAACGAGCTCGCCTGGTGGGGGCGTGCGCCCGAGGGCGGCGTGTCGGGGTCGGGCCTCTTCGACGAGGCGATGAAGCGGAGGGACGGCCACGCCGCGAAGGAGGCCGCGCTCGCGCTCCTGAAGGAGAAAGGCGTCGACCCCGCGTCCGAGGTCCCCGCCGAGGTGAAGCTCGAGTTCCTCCGCCGCGCGGCCGAGAGGTACTTCTCCGCCGCGTCCGCGGCGATCCGCCGGGCCGATCCGAACCACCTGGTCCTGGGCGCTCGCTTCGCGGGGCTTTCGGGCGCGCATCCCGTCGTCTGGGAGGTCTCCGGGAAGTACTGCGACCTCGTCACGTTCAACTGCTATCCGTGGGCCGACATCGACCGCGACATCGTCCTCAACGACGCCTGGAGCAGGAAGGAGCCCGTCTACGACGCGTTCAAGCGCGCCTATGACCTCGTGAAGCGCCCGCTTCTCGTCACGGAGTGGAGCTTCCCGGCGCTCGACTCGGGGCTTCCGTGCCGCTACGGCGCTGGCCAGCGCTTCCGCACGCAGAAGGAGCGCGCCGAGGCGACGGAACTCTTCGCGAAGTCGATGCTCGCCATGCCGTTCGTCATCGGCTACGACTACTTCATGTGGGTCGACGAGCCGGCGCTCGGCATTTCCTCCGCCTTCCCCGAGGACTCCAACTACGGGCTTGTCAACAACGAGGGCGTGCCGTATCCCGAGATCACGTCGATGTTCAGGCGGCTCCACTCCGACCTGCCGCGCTGGCGCAGGGGCGCGGTCGCCGTCGAGGGCGAGGGCTATTCGGTCTGCGGCCCGGACGGCCTCCTCCTCAAGGGGCGGAAGGGCCGCGGGCCCGTCTTCGACGAGGTCTCCCTCGGCGGCGTGCGCTATGGAAGCTTCAACGCGATGCTCGAGCTCGCGGACGGCGGACGTCCCGTCTGGTGCGATTTCCAGGAGGTCGTCTCCGCCGAGCGGAAGGGGCCCTCGCTCGAGGTCGTCGCGTCCGCCATGGCGGCCGGAACCGAATTCGAGGCGGCGCTCAGGTTCTCCTCGCCGGACGCGGACGGGCGCCTTTCCGCCGAGATCCTCTCCGTGCGGAACAAGGGCGCGAGGCCGCTTGTCGTCCGTAACCTCTACTTCCGCGAGTACGCCGACTTCGCCGGAGAGGCGCCGGCGCGCGAGTCCGTCCCGCAGCTTTGGAAGGGCGACAAGTCGGCCGCCTGGGTCGCGAAGGACGGTCGCTCCTACGGTGCGCGCACCTCGAGCGCGAAATGCACGACGATGTGGTACTGGGTCGACGTCGGCCCGCATCCGGACGCGGTCTTCTCCCTTTCGCCCGACCCGGTCGTCCTCGCTCCCGGAAAGTCGATCGCCGTCGACGGCGTCTGGATCCTGATCGAGCTCGAAGCCGCGAAGTGAACAGGGCTGTCGCGCCGTGCAATCCTCCGTCGGCCGGACGCGTGAGACCCGCCTCCGCCATTTTCATTTCCATGCGCACGGGCGGGGGGAAATTTGCTATAATGTCGTTGACATGGAACAGGAAGAAACACCTAAGTTGGATCTGGGTTCGCTCGGGTCGTTCGACTTCACGCCCGACTGGGCGAAGAAGGACGCGGGCGTCACCGTGGGGAAGGTCCGCCCGGAGCGCGCGCCGCTCGGGGAGAAGCGTCCGCAGGGGGGAGGGCGCAAGCCGTTCGGGGAAAGGAAGCCGTTCGGGGACCGCAAGCCGTTCGACCGCGGACCGCGTGCCGCCGAGCGTCCGCGTCCGCTCGACGTCGAGGTCAAGGTCCTCCCCGAGACGAAGGCGCTCGGCACGATCATCCGCAAGCTGCAGCAGGGCGTCCAGGCCTACAAGCTGAAGGACCTCGCGTACTTCTTCCTCGACAACCCGCAGTCCGTCCTCCTCAAGATCACGCCCCGCGCCGCCGAGGGGGCGCCGGCGCCGGCCTTCGTCCAGTGCAAGGCCTGCGGCTTCGCCTCGACGTGCGAGGAGGACGTGGCGGCGCACGTCCTTACGGCGCATCTGTCGGACTACTACGACGCGAAGGAGATCGACGTCGAGCCGCCGAAGGGGAACTTCAGCTGCGTGGCGAGGTGCGGCCTTTCCGGCGTCCTCCTCGGTCCGCCGAACATCCACGAGTTCAACGCGACGGTCCGGGAGATGATCCGGACGCGCTACCCCGACATGTCGGAGGAGCAGTACCGCGCCCGCATCGAGATGGTGCGCGACCCCGAGTCGATCGAGGAATGGCGCAAGGGCGCCGTGAAGAAGACGGTCTTCGTCCCGAAGGGCCAGTCCGAGGCCGAGGGCGCCGCGACGATGACGCGCGACCAGGCCGAGGGCGAGTTCCGCCGCACGGTCCTCGCGTCGCTGCTGGACCGCCCGAAGCACCTCATGGTCACGGCCGACGTTGCGGCGAAGAGTCCGGTGAAGCCGCTTGTCTGGGCCGTCAACGACGCGCTCGAGGCCGAGCGGCGCGCGCCATACGGGATGTGCTTCGCGCTTCACGGGGCCTTCCGCCACCGCAAGCTCAACTTCTTCCGCGCGAACGACGCGCGCGGCCCCGAGTTCGTGACGAGCGCCGAGCTCAAGCCGTTCGACGCGGCGCATGCGATCCCCGAGCTCGCCGCGCTCGCGAAGTTCATCGAGGAGCATCCCTGCTGCGACAGGACCGAGCTCCCCGGCGGCGACGCGGCGCTCCAGCACCTCCAGTGGCTCGTCTCGACGGGTCATGTCGTCGCCTTCGCGAAGATGGGCGTCTACTCGGCCGTCGAGAAGTACCCGAAGTACGGCCCGCAGTGGAAGAAGCGCCGTCCCTCGAAGGAGGCGGCCGTGGAGTCCGCCGGGCCTTCGGAGCCGGCCGGGCCCGTCACGCCTTCGGAGCCGGCCGGGCCCATCGACCCTGCCGCGGAGTCTCATCCCCCCCAACCCCCTCAACCCCTACAATGAAGCTCCCACTCAGTTGGCTGAATGACTACGTCAAGGTCGACGACATCGACCCCAGGGAACTCGCCGAAAAGCTGACCCGCGCAGGGTTGCAGGTCGAGGCGATCGAGACGGTTGGCGGCACGCCGCTTTCCGATCTGATCGTCGTCGCGGAAGTCCTGGAATGCGAGGCGCATCCGAACTCCGACCACCTGCACGTCTGCAAGGTGACGGACGGCAGGGAGACGTTCCAGGTCGTCTGCGGCGCGCCGAACATGCGCAAGGGCATCAAGACGGCGTTTGCGAAGATCGGCGCGCCCATCCCGGAGTTCCTCGACAAGAACGGCAATCCCGAGAAGATCAAGAAGGGCAAGCTCCGCGGCGTCGAGAGCTTCGGCATGTGCTGCTCTGAGAAGGAGCTCCACATTGGCGAGGGCAACGCCGGAATTATCGAGTATCCCGCCGAGACTCCGACGGGCGCGCTCGTCCGCGACGTCGCGAAGCTCGAGCGGCCGGAGACCGTGTTCGAGGTCGAGGTGACGTGGAACCGTCCCGACGCGCTGTCGGTCGTCGGGCTCGCGCGCGAGTTTGCCGCGATCCTGAACCGCCCGCTGGCGCTTCCGCCGGTCGATTTCGCCGAGTGCGGCGTCGATGTGAACGACGAGGTCAAGGTCGTCGTCGAGGATGCCGCGCGCTGCCTCAGGTACACAGCGCGCGTGGTCACCGAGATGACGCCCGACGCTCCGTCGCCGGCGTTCATGGCGAAGCGCCTCGAGCTTTGCGGCGTCCGCTCGCTCGGTCTTGCCGTCGACGTGACGAACTACGTGATGCTCGAGCTCGGCCAGCCGATGCACGCCTTCGACCACCGCAAGCTGAAGGACCGCACGGTCGTCGTGCGCGACGCGCGGGAGGGCGAGACGATCAAGACCCTCGACGGCGTGGAGCGCAAGCTCGATCCCTCGATGCTGATGATCTGCGACGCGGAGCGTCCGAACGCCGTCGCCGGCGTGATGGGCGGAGAGGACTCCGGCATTGCGCCCGGAACGACGTCCGTCCTCCTCGAGAGCGCGCTGTTCGAGCCGACGTCGACGAAGTTCACGTCGACGAAGCTTGGCCTCGCGAGCGAGTCGAGCTACCGCTACATCCGCGGCGTCGACAAGGACCTGGCGGACTTCGCCTCGCGCCGCGCCGCGCACCTCCTCCAGAAATACGGCGGCGCGAAGGTTGCGAAGGGCATCGTCGACGTCGACAACCGCCCGCAGCCGCTCAATCCCGACGTGACGCTCGACTTCGAGCGCGCGCGCCGGCTGATCGGCATTCCCGTCGGCAACGACGCGATGGTGTTCCTCCTCAAAGGACTCGGGTTCGTGCCGCGCGGGAAGGACAACCACTTCGCCGCCGCGTCTTCCGTCGCGTTCGGCGTCCCGTCGTGGCGCTGGGACGTTTCCGCCGAGGCCGACCTCGTCGAGGAGATCGCGCGCCTTTACGGCCTCGACAACATCCCCGACACGATGCCCTCGGCGCCGTCGGTCTCGCCGCTCTCCGACGCGCCGTTCCGCGCGAAGTCGCGCGTGCGCGAGCTCTGCCTCGCGCTTGGATTCTCCGAGGCGATGCACTATTCCTTCCTCTCGAAGAAGGAGCTCGACGACTTCGACCCGCGCGGCGCGGGCGGCCGCCTCGCGATCCCCGACCCGGTGTCGGCGGAGTACGGCGTGATGCGCGACTCGCTCCTGCCGCAGCTCATGGGCTCGCTCGGGCGCAACGCCTCGCGCCAGGTCGAGACGGCGATGCTTTTCGAGATCGGCAAGGTGTTCGGCGTCGCGAAGGCGCCGGGCGGCGACGTTCCCTGCGAGCGCGAGATGCTGTCGCTCGGGTTCGTCGGGCCCGTCGGGCGCGAGGCGCTTCGGGCGCGCGCGCCGCTCTCGGAGGAGGAGGCGGTTCTGTGGATGAAGGGCGCGGTCGAGGAGCTTGTCGCGAAGCTGCACGCCGGCAAGCTCGAGTTCGAGGCCGCCGACCATCCCGCGTTCGCGAAGGGCGCGGCGCTCGCCGTGAAGCTGAACGGACGGAAGACCGGCGTCCTCGGCGCGCTTTCGGCGAAGATGCGCCATCCCTACCGCCTGACGACGCAGATGGCGCTCTGCGAGATCGAGCTGAAGCCGCTCCTGAAGCGCGTGGACGCTCTTGGCCGCGTCACGCCCGTCCCGCAGTTCCCGCTCGTGCGGCGCGACATCGCGCTTGTCGCGGCGAAGTCCGTCTCCAACGCGGACATCGAGCGGACGATTCGCGCGAACGGCGGGAAGGAGCTCGTCAAGGTCGCGCTCTTCGACGTGTTCAAGGACTCCCGCGCCTATTCGCTCGAGTTCCGCTCGGCGGAGAAGACGCTGACGGACGAAGAGGTCGGGAAGGCCTTCCAGCGGATCGTCGACGCCCTCAAGGCGACCGCCGGCATCGAGGTGAGGGAAAGCTGATTTCAGGACGTGGGTCCTGTGTTGCACGCGGATTCAGCAGAAATTTCTTCGACCGACATTTTGAAAAGGGGGCGACCCCTGCTTTGGAACGACGGGTTCCGGGGATTCTGTGCTACGGCAACGTGGGATCTTTTAAAGTTCAAAGCTTGAAGCTTGAAGTTCAAAGTTGGAAGTTGGAAGTGAAGACGAAAGCAGATATGTTGTGTCTGGCCGTCATGCTGTCGCTTTCGGCCGTGGCCGCGCCGCCGGCCTTCGAACCCGTTCCGAAGCAGGCGCTCGTCGAGCTAAAGGCGACGGTCGGCAAGCCCTTCACCGCGGGGCTCGTGTTCATCGACGGCAAGTTCCTCGCGCCGCCCTACAAGGTCGAGCGCTACGGCACGGCCTACCGCATCAACGGGCAGCAGGTGACGGGGCAGGTCATCCCCTGGGACGAGTTCCTGAAGACCCAGGCCGGCGCGAAGGTCGAGACGGTCCAGGCGCCGTCCGCCGAGGCTCCCGCGGCGGAGGAGCCCGCCGCGCCCGCGGCGGGAGGGGCCGACGAGTTCGACGACCTCTTCGACGACACCCCGGCCCCGAGGCGGAAGGCGTCGACGCCTCCTGCCGCGAAGAGGTCCGCCGCGCCCGCGGTCCGCGCGACCGTCGTCTTCGACGGGCAGTTCCGTCCGAACGAGAAGTCGCGCGCGCTGCTCGCGAAGCTCAACAAGATCCGCACCGACCTCGAGCTCCGGCTCCGGAAGGGCGGCACCTGCTTCTTCGGCACGAAATACTCGACCGTCGACGCCGACCGCGGCCCGACGGACATGTTCCTCGAGGCGATGCCGTCCGTGATGAAGGACCACGGTTCTTTCGAGGCGTTCTCCTCTGCGGCGCGCGCGAAGGGCATCACCTTCCTCCCCGACGCCGTCATGCGCGACCTGTTCCGCAACCGGCTCGACTACGTGCGGCTTCAGGAGCGCGCAAGGAAGGCGAAGGAGGAGCGCAAATGGGAATCGGTTCTGGGTTTCCGCTGACCGTCCTCATTCCCGCCTACAATCCCGACGAGAAGCTCCTCGCGCTCCTCCCGAGGCTGAGGGAGCGCTTTCCCCGCATCGTCCTCGTCGACGACGGGTCGGACCGGGGGAAGGACGTCTTCGAGAAGGCCGGGCCCTGGGTCGACCGCATCCTCGTCCACGAGCGGAACCGCGGCAAGGGCGCCGCGCTCAAGACGGGCTTTGCCTTCGTCGGCGACGCGACCGACGTCGTCACCGTCGACGCGGACGGGCAGCACACGCCGGAGGACGTCGCGAAGATCGCCGAGGGGCTTGCGGCGCATCGCGACGGGCTCGTCCTCGGCGTCCGCTCGTTCTCGGGCGACGTGCCGTTCCGCAGCCGCTTCGGCAACTGGTGGACGCGCTGGTTCTTCTTCCTGATGACCGGGCTCATGGTCCGGGACACGCAGACGGGCCTGCGCGGGATTCCCGCGTCGCTTCTGCCGCGCGTGGCGAAGATACCCGGCGAGCGCTACGAATACGAGATGGCGATGCTCGCCGACGCGCGGCACCATCCCTCTCGGCCCCTGCAGATCCCGATCGAGACGGTCTACATCGACGAGAACGCGACGAGCCACTTCAATCCGCTTCTGGACACGGTCCGCATCTACCGCTCGCTTCTCCAGTTCTGCCTTTCGTCGGTTCTTTCGTTTCTGATCGACAATGGCGTCTTTGCCGCGGTGATGTGGGTGATGGCGGCGAAGGACACGCCGCGCCGCGACGACGTCCTTGTCGCGCTCGTCGCCGCGCGCGTCATCTCGTCGCACTTCAACTACTTCTACAACAGGTTCGTCGTCTTCCGCCGCGGCAACATGCCGCGAAAGGGCCCCCATCGCAGCTACTATGGCTATTTCGGGCTCGTTCTTGCGGTCGGCGCGGCGAGCTATGCGCTGACGGAAGGGTGCGCGGCGCTTCTCGGCGTGCAGGGCGTCGCGGTCACGGCCGTGAAGATCGCCGCCGACGCCGCGCTCTTCGTCGCGAGCTACTTCATCCAGAAGGAGTTCATCTTCCGCCGCCGATAGCGCGGACATTTTGGTATAATATTCCCCAATCATGAACAAACTGGCGCTGAATCTCAACAAGACGCTTGGTGCGGCGGCCGCCTTCCTCTCCCCCGCCGGCAGGCGCATCTACTTCCCCTACGGCGGCATTCTCGGTCAGGGCGCGGAGGCGAAGTCCTGCGACATCAACGCGACGGTCGGGATGGCGTTCGAGGAGGACGGGTCTCCGCTCGTGATGGACTGCTTCCGTTCGGCGGTCAAGCTCGACAAGAAGGCGTTCCTCTACGCCGGGAGCTTCGGCCTTCCGGCCCTGCGCGCGGCCTGGCGCGACATGGAGCTCGCGAAGAACCCCTCGCTGAAGGGCAAGGCCTTTTCGAACCCCGTCGTCACGAACGCGCTCACGCACGGCATCCGCATCTGCGCCGAGCTCTTCGCCGGCCCGCGCGACACGCTCGTCTGCCCCGACCTCTACTGGGACAACTACGACCTCGTCTTCCACGAGGCCGTCGGCTGCAGGGTCGCGCGCTTCAACACGTTCAGGAAGGGCGCGTTCGACGCCGCCGCGATGAAGGCCGCGCTCCTCGCGCCGGGCGCGAAGAAGATCCTGGTCCTCAACTTCCCGAACAACCCGACGGGCTACACGGCGACGCTCGACGACGCGAAGCGCATCGTCGCGGCCGTCAAGGCCGCCGCGGCGAAGGGGAAGAGGGTCGTCGTCATCTGCGACGACGCCTACTTCGGCCTCGTCTACGAGAAGGGCGTCCACGGCGAGTCGCTCTTCTCCGAGTTCGCCGACCTCCACCGCAACGTCCTCGCCGTCAAGCTCGACGGCACGACGAAGGAGGACTACGTGTGGGGCCTCCGCGTCGGCTTCATCAGCTTCGCGTTCAGGGGCGCGACGCCCGACCAGCTCAAGGCGCTCGAGGCGAAGGCCGCCGGCGACGTCCGCTCGGGCATCTCCAACGTCACCTCGATCGGCCAGCACCTCGCTGTCCGCGCGTTCGCCGACCCCGCCTACGCCGCGCAGAAGCGCGAGAAGTTCGCCGTCCTCAAGAAGCGCTACCACCAGATCCGCGTCATCCTGAAGACGCATCCCGAGTACGCTGGGCACTTCGAGGCCATGCCGTTCAATTCCGGCTACTTCATGTGCGTCAAGCCGATCGGCGTCGACGCCGAGAAGGTGCGCCGGCACCTCGTCGAGAAGTACTCGGTCGGGACGATCGTCCTCTCGGGCCTCATCCGCCTCGCGTTCTCGACCGTTCCGACGGCGCGTCTCGAGAGGCTCTTCGCGGCCGTCGACGCCGCGATCGCGGACTTGACAGACACCCCCACCAAGAAATAAAGGAACACCGCCATGAAGCGAATCCTCGCCGCCGCCCTGACCGCCGTTTCGCTTTCCGCCTTCGCCGCCTGGGAGCGCGTCGGCACGCTCCAGCTCGCCGACATGCCCTCGCAGGGCGAGGCCGTCGGCAAGCTCGGGGCGTTCATCGGCAATCCCCTCGCGACGGCCTCGATGGCCGCCGTGATCGGCGACCTCCCGACGCTCAAGTTCTTCGGTCCGATGCGCCCGAAGGCGACGATGGTGCTTGCGCTCTACGTCGACGGGGAGAAGCTCGCGGCGGATTCCGCCGAGGCCCTCGGGGGGCTCGAGCTTGCGCTGCTCTATCCGGTCGCCGCCACGAAGGACGAGTTCCTCGCCCGCCACCCCGGCGCGGCCGAGACAAACGGCGTCGTCGCCGTGAAGGGGGGCTTCTCCCAGAAGGGCGAGACGGTCTTTGTCGCCTTTTCGAAGGACGGGCGCTGGGCCGGCGCGAGCGACAAGGCCGAGCGGGCGAAGCTCGCGCTTGCCGAGGTCGACGTCGCGGAGAGGCCGATGGACGGCGACATCGTGCGCCTGCGGATCGACGAGAGGGGCTTCAGGGCCGTTGCCGCGGCGCTGAAGTCCGTCGCGTCGGGCGGGGCCTTCGCGTCCGACATCGCGCTCGTCGAGTCGTACCGTTCGCTTTCCGCCGGGCTCAGGGTCTCCGACGCGGGCGTCGACCTGCGCGGGGCGCTCCGCTTCGCGGAAGGCAGCGAGGCCGCGCGCTGCGGGCAGAAGCCGCTCGGGGCGAATCCCCTCGCCTTCGCCGGGAAGTCGTTCGCCGCGTCGGCCCAGGCCGAGGACTGCGGCAACAGCCAGCAGGTCGCGTCGACGATGTGGGACGAGATCGTCGCGTCCCTGAAGAGGGGCGGTCTGGACGTCACGACGTTCTTCGTGCGCGAGAAGGCGCCCTGGGGCGACAGGTTCTCGATCGACCTGGCCGCCGCCGTCGCGTTCTTCGAGGGCGGGGCGGACAAGGCGCTCAAGGGCTTCAAGGCCGAGAAGTTCCTCGAGGACGTCAAGGCGCTCAAGACCGAGCCGTTCGCCGCGAAGGCCCCTCCCTACGCCCAGACGCTCGACATCAAGGGCTTCGCCTCGGAGTGGACGGCCGCCGAGCGCTTTGCGGCGACGTTGCCCGAGGCGTCGGGGAAGAGGCCGTTCGCCGTCTCCTTCATGTCGGTCTCGTCGATCGTGAAGGCGTCCGTCGCCCAGGCGCTCAAGCTCGTCCCCGAGGAGCGGCGCGAGGCGCTCAAGCCCTTCGCCGACCAGGTCGCTGTCGAGTCGAAGTGCGGCATCGCCTCGATGTGCTGGATGCAGAACGGCGCCCAGAGGTTCTTCCTCCGCGTCTCGGCCGACGAGTTCAGGTGCCTCGGCGGGTTCTTCTCCGCGGCGATGATGTTCGGCCTCGGCGGAAACGCGCCCGCAGCGCCGGCCGCGACCGACGACAATGAAGACTGAGGCCTTCGCTAAGGTCAACCTGACGCTCGAGGTTTTCGGCGTCAGGTCTGACGGCTACCACGCCCTCCGTTCGCTCCTCGTCCCGATTTCGCTCGCCGACGAGGTCGAGGTCGAGGCGGCCACGGCGTTGACGAGCGACGTCCCCTATGTGGACGACCTCTGCCTCAAGGCGGCGAAGGTCCTCGACCCCTCTCGCGGCGCGTCGATCCGCGTCGTCAAGCGCATTCCCGCCGGCGGGGGGCTGGGCGGCGGCAGCGCGGACGCCGCGGCGGCGCTCGTCGCTCTGAACGGCCTCTGGGGCCTCGGGCACTCCCGCGGGGAGCTCTGCGAGATCGGCGCGCAGGTGGGGAGCGACGTCCCCGCGCTCGTTCACGGCGGCCCCGTCGTCATGATGGGCCGCGGCGAATCCGTCGCGCGCGCCGCGTGCCCGCGCCTCGAGCTCGTCCTCGTCTTTCCCGGCGTCCACACGTCGACCCGAGACGTCTACGCGCACTGCTCGCCGCGCGACTTCGACGCGCCGTCCGCGACGGCGGCGTGCCTCGAGGCGATCGCGTCGGGCGACCTCGGACGCATCGCCTCGTCCTTCTCGAACGACCTCGCGCTGCCGGCGTGCCGGCTGCACCCCGAGATCGCCGACGCGCTCTCGTCGCTCAGGACGGCGGGCGCGCTCGGCGTCTCCATGAGCGGCAGCGGCTCCTCCGTCTTCGGGCTCGTCGAGTCGGAGGGCGCGGCGCAGTCCATCGCGCGCTCCCTTTCCTCGAAGGGCCTCTCCGCCTGGGCCGTCCACACGATTGCCTGAGCCCGTCGAAATTACCTCAAGCTACCCCCTTGCGCGGTCGGCCAGAATTCTGTATAATATTTCTTCAATTTCGTACAAAGAAAGAATCAAAATGAAGAAAGACATCCATCCGGCCTACGGCGACGCGACAATCACCTGCGCATGCGGCAACGTCATCAAGACCCGCTCCACGAAGAAGGAGATGACGGTCAACACGTGCTCCGCCTGCCATCCCTACTTCACCGGGCAGAAGACGATGGTCGACACCGAGGGCCGCGTCGACTCGTTCAAGAAGCGCTACGCGAAGTTCGCGAAGTAGCACCTTCGCGGCCGTGCGACAGAGGAGGGGACTGCCCTGATCGACAGAGACCAGGTCGAGAAAGTCTTGGGTCGCCTGCCGTCCGTTGAAGCGGAGATGGGCGACCCGGCTGTTTTGTCGGACAGGCGGCGCTACCGCGCCGCCCTGGACGAGTATTCCTTCCTCAAGAAGCTCGACTACGCATGGACGGCGTACCAGCTCGAGGAGGCGACGGAGCAGGAGGTCCTCGCGGCGCTTCTGCCGCCCGATCCGCTCGAGCGCCGCAACGCGGTGATGGAGATCCGCGCCGGCACGGGCGGCGAGGAGGCGGCCCTCTTCGCGGGCGACCTCTTTCGCATGTATTCGCGCTACTGCGAGGCGACGGGCTGGAAGGTCGTCGCGATGCACGCGAACGCGACGTCGCTGAACGGCTTCAAGGAGGTCGTCTTCACGGTGAACGGCGAAGGGGCGTACGGGCGCTTCCGCTTCGAGTCGGGCGCGCACCGCGTGCAGCGCGTGCCGGCGACGGAGGCGCAGGGCCGCATCCACACGTCCGCGGCGACGGTTGTCGTGTTCCCCGAGGCGGACGAGGAGGACGACATCGAGATCCCCGAGAGGGACATCCGCGTCGACCTCTTCTGCGCTGGCGGGGCGGGCGGGCAGCACGTCAACAAGACGGAGTCCGCCGTCCGCATGACGCATCTCCCGACGGGGCTCGTCGCCGTCTGCCAGGACGAGCGCTCGCAGATCCGCAACCGCGAGAAGTGCCTTGCGACGCTGAAGGCGCGCATCCTCGACTTCCGCCGCCGCGAGGAGGAGGCGAAGGTCGGCGCGGACCGCCTTACGCTCCGCGGCTCGGGCGACCGCTCGGACAAGATCCGCACCTACAACTTCCCCCAGAACCGACTGACCGACCACCGCATCGGGCTCACGCTCTATTCCCTCGACCGCATCGTCGACGGCGACATGGGGGCGGTCCTCGACGCGCTGCACGAGCACGACGTCGGCGAACGCATCCGCGCCGCGCTCGGCGCGAAGGGATGACGCCATGCTGTTCGCCGCGGTCCACCACTGGGATTTCTGGGAGATCTTCCGCTCGCGCGTGTTCTGGTGCGGGCTGGGCGGGTGGATCGTCGCGTCCGCCGTCAAGATGGTCGTCGCCGCCTGGAAGCGGCACGAGTTCGACTTCGTCTGCCTCGTCTCCACGGGCGGCATGCCCTCGAGCCACTCGGCGTCCGTCTGCGGGCTCGCGGCGGGGATCGGCTACACCTTCGGGTTCGGTTCGCCGCTCTGCGTCCTCGCGACGGCGTTCGCGGTCGTGACGATGTTCGACGCGGCGACGGTGCGGCGCGCGGCGGGCGAGCACGCGAAGGTGCTGAACGCGATCGTGCGCGACATCAAGGAGCTCAGGTTCAAGCCGAAGGAGAGGTTCCGCGAACTGCTCGGCCACACGCGCACGGAGGTTCTCTGGGGGATGGCGACGGGCGTCGCCTGGGCGACGCTTCTCTGCTCGCTCGTCGACTGACTGTGCTATAATCACCGCTGATGAAGAAGCTGATCGTCATAGCCGCCGGCGGAGACTATCCGCGGCACCTCGTCGAAGGCGCGAAGCGCGCGGGCGTCGAGACCGTGGACGTCATGGCCGTGAAGGGCTCGTGCGCGCGCGCGACAATGCGCGCGGCCGACCACGTCTTCCCGTTCGCGGTGAGCGAAAGCGAGCGGGCGATCCGCTGGACGGCCGCGAACGGCTACGACGGCGCGGTCCTCGCGGGCCAGGTGAGCCCGCTCTCGCTCTTCCGCGGGAAGTTCGGCCCCGTCGTCCTCGGCTGGCTGAGGGAGATGCCGGTCAAGAACGCGCACACGATCTTCGGCAAGCTCGTCTCGGAGTTCGAGAAGGCGGGCGTCCGGATGCTTCCCGCGAGCTCCTACATGGAGGACCACCTGCCGGGCGCGGGCGCGCTGACGAAGCGCGGCCTGACGGACCTCGAGCGGTCCGACGCGGCGCGCGGCTTCCAGGTCGCGGCGGACGTCGGGCGGCACGACGTCGGTCAGACGGTCCTCGTCAAGGCCGGCATGGTGCTCGCCGTCGAGGCGTTCGAGGGCACGAACGCGGCGATTCGACGCGCGGGGAAGCTCGGGCGCGGCGCGGTCCTCTGCAAGTGCGCGCGCGAGGGCCACGACTGGCGCTTCGACATCCCGGTCGTCGGCCTCAGGACGCTGAAGAACATGAAGAAGGCCGGCGTGACGGCGCTTGCGTTCCAGGCCGGACGACTCCTCCTCCTCGACCGCGCGGCCGTGGTCGACTTCGCGGACCGCAACGGCATCGCCGTCGTCGGCGTCGAGTCGGGGCTCCCGCCCGCGCCGACGCGGCCCTAGGCCGCCGCGCAACGGACGTCTTGGCGGTCCCGGCCCCTCCGCCGGCGGAAAGCTGGAAAAGCAGGTTTTGTCCGGGACGCATTGACATTTGACGTGCAGTTCATCTAGAATTGCAGCATATCTTTTTCAAACCAAAGGGAGGATTGGCATGAAGACAGCTGGGATGTTCGCACTGGCCGCGCTTGCGCTTGCCGCCGGGTGCTGCTCGACGCGCGACTTCGCGAGGCACGAGCCGGTGAAGGTGATTCTCGACACCGACATGATATCGGACTACGACGACATGGGCGCGCTTGCGTGCCTCCATGCGCTCGCGGACGCGGGCGAGTGCGAGATCCTCGCCACGGTGAGCTGCACGAGGAAGAACGGCTCCGTCGCGGCCGTCGAGATCTGCAACGCGTACTATGGCCGGCCCGACATTCCCGTCGGATGCTCGAAGCTCGATTCCGCCGTGAGCGGACGCGAGAAGTGGGGCCACAGGAAGTTCCTCGACCTCCAGAAGAAATACCCCGGGTGGTTCAAGTACGCCGACAGCGACGAGGCGCCTGACGCCGTTGACGTCTACCGCCGCGTCCTCGCATCGCAGCCGGACGGCAGCGTCGTCGTGTGCTCGCTCGGGTTCCTCACGAACATGCGCGCGCTCCTCGAGTCGAAGGGCGACGCCCACTCTCCGCTCGACGGAAAGGCGCTCGTCGCCAAGAAGGTGAAGAAGTGGGTCGCGATGGCGTGCTTCTATCCGGAAGGGCACGAGTACAACTCCGACGGCGACCCCATCTCCTCCAAGATCGCGCTCCGCGACTGGCCGACGCCGATCGTGATCACCGACTTCCAGTACGGACGCCACCTCTACGCCGGACGCGCGATCGTGGAGTCGGACTACGAGAACAACCCCGTGAAGGACGTGTTCAAGGCCGACCTCGCGCCGCGCGAGAAGATCAACCCGCGCACGTGGGACCAGCTTGCAGGACATCCCTCCTGGGACGAGAGCGCCGTCCTCATCGCGGTGCGCGGCGAGGATTCCTATTTCGCCCTCGAGCACGGGTTCTACGAGATGAAGGACGACAAGGGACACGACATCTGGCGCTACGACCCGACGTCGCCGAGCTGCCGCGTTGTCCAGAAGGTCCCGCGCACGGAAGTCGGCAAGGTCATCGACGAGCTGATGCTCCGCAGGCCGAAGACCCCTGGCACCCGCCGATAATCGCCTCCACCCCACCACCAAACCACATAACCACCTGACCGAACGGGCAAGGAGAAAAGAAATGTACTATTGTTCAAACTACACGCTGGCAGTTGTCCTTTGCGTGGTGACGATGTTCTGCTGGGGATCCTGGGGCAACACCCAGAAGCTCGCCGGAAAGACGTGGCGCTACGAGCTCTTCTACTGGGACTACGTGATCGGCATACTCGCCTTCTCGCTCGCCATGGGGTTCACGATGGGCTCGTGCGGCGAGAATGCCGAATGGGGCTTCCTTGCGAACCTGAAGTCGTCGTTCGGAACGTCGTGGGCCTGGCCGTTTGCCTCCGGAATCGTCTTCAACCTGTCCAACATCCTCCTTGCCGCGGCGATAGCCGTTGCCGGGATGTCGGTTGCGTTCCCGGTCGGGGTCGGCCTCGCGCTCGTTGGCGGGACGATTCTCAACTACGCCGTGAAGAGGCAGGGGAGCATCGCGATGATCGTTGCGGGGCTTGCCCTCATCGTCTCGTCGATCGTCTGCAACGCCCTCGCGTTCAAGGCCAAGCAGGGTTCGGGCGGTGGAGACAGGTCGGCCGCAAAGAAGGGGCTCTCGCTCGCGCTTCTCGCGGGGTCCCTCATGATGTGGTTCTCGCCGCTCGTGAACAAGGTGATCGACCTCACGTTCGCCAAGGCCGCGCCCGACGCCGGCATGATGACGCCCTACACCGGGTTCTTCCTTTTCGCCGTCGGCATCTTCGCCTCGAACTTCGTCTTCAACACGGTCGCGATGCGCAGGCCGGTGCAGGGCGAGCCGATCCTCGACGGCGCGAAACGCTACTTCGGCGGGTCGCTCCCCACGCACCTCGTGGGCGTGCTGGGCGGGTGCATCTGGGGAATGGGAACGCTTCTTTCCTTCGTGTCGGGAGGCGCGGCGGGACCGGCGATCTCCTATGCGCTCGGACAGGGCGCGACGCTCGTGTCGGCTCTGTGGGGAATCCTCGTGTGGCGCGAGTTCGCGGGTGCGCCGAAGAAGTCCGCGTTGCTCAACACGGCCATGTTCCTCCTCTTCGTCGCAGGCCTCGCCTGCCTCATCGTGGCTGGCGCATGATCCCCTTCAACCTTTCAACCTTTCAACTTTCAAACTTTAACTTTGAACTTTGAACTTCAAACTTCAAACTTTAAACCCGGACCCGCCATGACTAGAAAAAAGATCGTCGTCCTTGGAAGCACGAACACCGACATGGTCATAAGGGGGAAGCGGCTTCCCGTTCCCGGCGAGACCATATCCGACGGGACGTTCCTCATGAACCCGGGCGGCAAGGGCGCGAACCAGGCCGTTGCCGTCGCCAGGCTTTCGGCGAAGCGCGGGTCGTGCGTGTTCGTCGCGAAGGTCGGCGACGACCTTTTCGGGCGCGAGAGCGCGGAGCGCTTCAGGAAGGACGCGATCGACGCGAAACTCGTCGTCGACAAGAAGAACGCTTCCGGCACGGCGCTCATTCTCGTCGACTCGAAGGGGCAGAACGTCATATCCGTCGCGCTTGGGGCAAACGGCACGCTGTCGCCGAAGGACATCCGTCCGTTCGAGGCGGACATCGCCTCCGCCGCGGCGCTGCTGATGCAGCTCGAAACTCCCCTCGACACGATCCAGCGTGCGGCCGAGGTGGCCCATGCCGCGGGCGTTCCCGTGGTGCTGAACCCGGCGCCCGCACGCAAGCTTCCGCGCAAGCTGCTCAAGCTTGTGGACTGGATGACGCCCAACGAGACGGAGGCCGAGCTCCTCACCGGCGTGAAGGTGAAGGACGCGAAGGGCGCGCAGCGCGCGGCCGACGCGCTCAGGAGGGCCGGCGTAGGGCACGTCTTGATCACGATGGGGTCGAAGGGCGTCTACTGCGGGGAGTGCGGAAAGCTCTTCCCGTGCCGCAAGGTAAAGGCCGTGGACTGCGTGGCCGCCGGGGATACGTTCAACGGGGCCTTCGTCGTCGCGCTCGCCGAGGGCAGGAGCGTTCCGGAGGCGATCGAATTCGCGCAGCGCGCCGCCGGCATATCCGTTACGCGCCCTGGCGCGCAGAGCTCCGTGCCGTTCCGCCGCGAGCTTGCGGCAAGGGCGTAGGGCCGTCCGGGACTATGTCGCGCGGCGCGTCCCGACGGACGCGTCTTTTCGGGTCGACGCGCGGACGACGAGCGGGGCGTCGAGGAGGATCTGCCGCGGCGCGAGGTCTGGGGTGCGGATGCGCTGGAGAAGCGACTCGACGGCCGTCTCGGCGAGGAGCCTCACGGGCTGGCGTATCGTGGTGAGCGGCGGGTTGAGGAGCCGCGCGATCTTCGCGTCGTCGAATCCGGCCACCATCACGTCGTCCGGCACCTTCTTCCCGGCCTTCGACAGCTGCTGCAGCAGTCGCGCGGCGAGGGGGTCGTTGCGGCAGACGAACGCGTCGGCGCCGCGGGCCTTCTTCAGCGCGCGCGCGATGTCCGCCTCGGAATGGGACTTGACGCACAGCACGTGCGACTTCGTCCACTTGAGTCCGTTGTCGAGGCAGGCCTGCGCGACGCCCTGTATGCGCATGCGGATCGTGGCCGCGAAGTCCGGCTGCGTTATGAACCGCATGGACGTCGCGCCTGCGTCGATCATGTGCTGCGCGAGGGCGTAGCCCGCCCGCACGTTGCCGATTCCGACGAGGTCGTATTTGCTGCGCGAGGGCGGCGGCAGGTAGTCGCGGTCGATCAGGATCACGGGTATGTCCCTGGAGGCGAGGACCTTGAGCGCGGCCTCCGTCGCCGCCGTGGCGCCGGGCACCAGGTCGACGGGCTCGAGGAAGACGCCGGCCGTCTTCTCCGCGGCCATCCGGCGCGCGGCGGCGAGCGCCCATTCGGCGCGGTGCGAGGTGTCGGGAGGGTTGCCGTTTTCGCAGAGGACCCTGTAGCCGGCGTCCCGCCCCGCGGCGACGATTCCGTCGCAGAGGTCGGTGAAGAAGTCGATCCTTCGGTAGTCCGGCGCGATGACGCCCAGCACCCCCGTCGCCTGACGCGCGAGCGGGGTGAGGTACACGCCGGACCCCGCGCGGGCCCGGAGGAGTCCGGAGCGCTTGAGCTCGCGGACGGCTCGCTCGACCGTCGGGCGGCTCGCCCCGAAGCGGCGCGACAGCGCCTCTCCGCTGGGAAACCTCCCGGCGGATTCGAACTTGCCGGAGAGAATCTCCCGGCGGAGCGCCTCTGCGATTTCAAGGTACTTGCCCTGTGGCGGCTTCATGCGGGTAGTATAGCAAGAGGACGGCCCGGTTGGGAAGGGGCGCCGGGCAACAATCTGAAAGGCAGGTTTCCGCGCCTTCGACGCTATTCGCCATTGACTGGGCGCGAATGTTTCACTACAATAGGCGCAATTGAACCAGAATAGGGGGAAGACGTGAAGAACGAAAATCGTGTCCTGTGCATGGCCGTTGCATCCGTTGCGCTGGCTTTGCCGTCGCCGGCCCGTCCGCTGTCGTGGGCTCCGCCCAAGCTGGACAAGCCAGAGACCGTTCAGCTGGGGGAGCGCCGCAGCCATGGCCTCAAGCTGAAGAAGGACAGGGACTACGTCGTCAAGCTTCCGGCGGACAGGCCGTTCGTCGGCGAGCTCAACATCTACGGCGGGCGCAACGTCGTCATCATCGGCGGCGAGATCCGCATCCCGGACGGAGCCGAGGATCCGGAATACGCCGAGGGGACGAAGAAGTCGCGCCGCGCCGTCTACCTCCAGGGGTCGACGGGAACGGTTCACGTCGAGGGCGTGCACATCACGGGCAGGGGCCTGCAGGAGGGGTTCAACATCGCCGAGCGCGAGCCGGGCTGCGTCGTCCAGCTCCAGAACATCCGCGTCGAGCTCCTTCACGGGTCGTATGCGAAAAACCACGCCGACGTGATCCAGTCGTGGGCAGGTCCCGCCGAGCTCAGGATCGACGGGCTCACGGGCCTGACGGAATACCAGGGCTTCTTCCTTCTCCCCAACCAGCACTTCCCGCTCGACAAGGGCGGGTTCCTCCCGAAGAAGTGGGACTTCCGGAACGTCAACATCCTCGGCGACCTCGAGAAGAGCGCGTACATGCTCTGGGTGCCCGACAACCACGGCTTCCCCGTCGAGATCGACAACGTGTGGGTGCGTCCGGCGGCCAGGGCGAAGGGCTCCCGCGACCTGTTCCTCTGGCCCAAGCCGAACGCGAAGGGAGACAAGACGTGGGAAAAGGTCAAGGAGGGCGTGCCCCCTGACGGGGATTTCGTGCCCGAGGGCCTTCCCGGCCTCGCGTACAAGAGCCCCGGGTATGTCGGCTCGTAAATGGGCGCGAAGAAGCAGTGGCGTCTTGCCGGCCGCCCAGCGGCCGTCCTCGCGCTCGCGGCGGTTGCCGCATGCGCCTGGCTGTCCCTCCTGTTCCGCGGCCACGCGCCTGCCGCGAACGGGCGCGGGAGGGGCGCGGGCCTCCGTCCGATCGCCCTTGCAAACCGGACGATCGAGCCTTCGTCGTTCGGCGACCCGCCGGTTCCGCGCGCGCTTTCGCCGCGCGGAACCGCGGCGTACGCGCTCGCGTGCGCCGTGCCGGTCACGCGCGATGTCCGCGCGCGCGCGGCGTCCTTCGGCGCGCGCGTGATCGGCTACCTGCCGCGCCAGGCGCTGCTCGTCGAGGCCGCGCCGTCCGCGGTCTCCGCGGCGCTTCGGGACGCGCGCTTCGCCGGTGCGTCCGCCTACCTGCCCGCCGACAAGGTGCGCGCCGGGGTCGTGGAGGGCGAGGTCACGGTGACGCCGCTCGCCGAATGCGACAGGGCCTCCCTCGCCGCGTTCGTCGCCGCCGAAGGCGGAAGCGTCTGCCTGTCGGGGCCGTCCCGCAACGGGTCCTTCGGCGCGACGGTCTCGCCCGGGACGCTGGCCGCGCTGGCCGAAAGGGGCGACGTCCTCTGGATCGACCGCCGGACGCGTCCGCGGCTCGTCAACGACTACGCCGTTTGCGACACGGGCGTCACGAACGCATGGGAGGCGCTCGGGCTGACGGGGCTCGGGCAGGTGGTCGCGACGGCGGACTCGGGAATCGACACGGGCGTCGCCGCGACGCTCCACGGCGACTTCGCGGACCGCGTCGTCGCGATCGAGAACCTCGGCGGCTGCACGACGGCGGACTACAACGGACACGGCACGCACACGGCGGGCACGCTCGCCGGATCCGGCGCGCTGTCGGACGGACGCTACAGGGGCGTGGCGTTCGACGCGGGGCTTTACGTCCAGGCGTGCGGGACGAACGTGGTCGGAAACCACGAAATCCATTTCGCGAACGCCGCGACCTTCGACGACGTCTTCGCCGCCGGCGTCCCGTACGGGGCGTACATCCACTCCGACAGCTGGGGCGGCGAGGCGGACGGCGTCTACGAGGAGTACTGCGAGGGGGTGGACGACGTTTCGTGGAGGCACCCCGAGCTCCTCGTGGTCGTCGCGGCTGGAAACGCCGGCAGCCGCGCGTCGTCGATCCTGGCGCCCGGCGCCGCCAAGAACACGCTGACCGTCGGCAACACGTATTCGTCGCGGTCGGGTTCCGGCGCAATCGCGGCCTCGTCGTCGCGCGGCCCGTGCAGCGACGGCCGCATCAAGCCCGACATCGTCGCGCCGGGCGTCTCGATCGTCTCGTGCCGGTCGTCGATGTGGTCGGGCATTCCGCAGTTCAACTCGAGCCAGTGGTACACGTCGAAGACCGGGACCTCGATGGCGACGCCCCACGTGGCGGGCTGTGCGGCGCTCGTCCGCCAGTGGCTCGAGGGGCGTCCGGACTTTGCGGGCGCGCTTCCGTCCGGCGCGCTGGTCAAGGCGATTCTCACCGGCGGCGCGGAGGAGATGTCGGCGTATTCGCCGATGGACAGGGGGTTCGGCCGCGTCGGCCTCGCGGAGACGCTTGCCCCGTCCAACCGCTGCGTGCGGCTGCACGACATGATTCCGTTCGCCGAAGGTTCGCGCGTTGCCTACTCCTTCACGCTCACGAACGCCGCGCCGTTCGAGGCGCAGCTCGTCTGGACCGACCACCCCGCCTCGCCGTCCGCCGGCGCCGCGATCGTGAACGACCTCGATCTCGTCGTCGTCTGCCGGACGACGGGGGAGGTGTGGTACGGGAACGGGGCGGACGGCGGGGACAGGACGAACACCGTCGAGGCCGTGCGCCTCCCCTGCGCGGCGCCGGGCGACTACAGGGTGATGGTGGTGGGCGAGACGGTCGCCTACGACTCGACGGAAGGCGGCGCCGCCGCGCTGTACGTCCGCGGCGCTTTTGCCGCGGACGACGGCGGGGTCGAGGAGGACGTCCCCGATTGGAACGTGTCGGTCGCCGTTTCGGGACCGGCTTCGCTCCGCGTCGCGGGCGTCTCGCCGGCCGCGGGATCGTCCCTCTCCCCTGGCGACTACGAGCGGGTCTCCCTCTCGGCGCCGCGCACACTGGAGGCGACCAACGCCCTGGGGACGGCCGTCTCGCTCCACGTGCTGGAGGGGTGGACCGTTGAAGGCGTCGACGGGTGGACCGCGGCGGACGACGGCGCGGACGTCGTCGTCACGCTCGTGGCCACGAACGACGCGACCGTGACGTGGAACTACAGGACCGAAGCGGACAGCTACGCGCTGTGCTTCGTCCTTTCGGCCAAGGACGCTTACTCGTACCTCGGAAGGCCCTGCTTCATCTCCGCCTCCGGAAATGCGCTGACCAACGACGTTGCGCTTGATCGGGCCTGGGTGGAAAGCGGAAGCGACGTGCGGGTCGACCTGCCGGGCGACGTCCTGCTTGACGCGTTCGGCTTCACCCGGCTCTACTACAGGTCGTCGTTCGGCATCGTCCGGTCGGTGAGGCCCCAGACTCCCTTCACGCTGAAACTGGGCGCCGTGGCGCTGGCGGAGACCGACGGCACGGCCGGCTACTCCGTCGATTCCCTCGGCGCGATGCCGCGGTCGCTCGCGTTCGCGATGGACGGTCCGAAGGACGTGATCGGGTGCTACTGGGACGCGTCGAGGACGCTCGGGAGCTCCTCTTTGCCGTACTGGTGGTACATGCGCTACCTCTTCGCCGGCGCAAACGGGGGCGCGGCGCCCCCGGAGGACTATACGACCGACGGGGGCGATCCCGACGGCGACGGGTTCGGGAACAGGGCGGAGTACGACGAAGGGACGGTTCCCGTGGATCCGATGAGCTTTCCGTTCAGGATCCTGGCGTTCTCGCCGACGAACATCGTCTGGCTCGGCGGGAAGACGGCGACCTACACGATCGAATCCGCCCCGTCCCCGGACAGGTCGGCGGAGTGGACGGGATGCGGTCCTTCCGTTCCTGCATGCGGAACGACCAACTCGGCGCCCGTTGAACAGTCCGGAAGCCTGCGCTTCTTCCGCGTAAGGGCCAACTGACGCGCTTTCGTCCCCTCCAGGGGCGCGGCCATGCGGAGCCAGGCGGCAATGCGGCGCCCGGCCGTCTTGTGAATTGCAAGTCAGGTGAGTCAATTTTCTGAAGATGGATCCGAGGGGTCTCGGCAGCAGTTCGAACATTTTCATTTGTGTTGTCTCCTTTATGCCGCCTTGGCGTAGGCGGTGTCGTATTGGTAAGTGGATTTCAGTACCCAGGTTGATAATTCCGTTCGCCATTTGCTATAATTCTCCCGTGAAAGCAAAAGACAGCAATCAGACGTTAGACGAGAACCTTGCCGCATGGGAGGTGCTTGGCGGACTGCTTGGCTTGCTGATCGGGGCTGCCATCGTTGCGTTTATATTGTGGCTTGTCGTGTATTTCGACGGGCCAGCCCCAAGATGCTCCCTCCCCTGGGCTCCATAGTGCTTCACTTCGCGCCTCCCTTCTTCTTCAGCTCCTGCAGCAGCTCGTTCCATTCCACGAGCGCCGCAGGCGACGCGGCGCACTTGCCGCGGCCGTGGCGGATCTCGACGGCGCGCTCGATGGCGCGGTAGATCGTCGGCACCGTGAGCCGCTTCAGGTCGTCGAGCGCCGCGCCGGTCGCGCCCATGCCGTGCGAAAGCGCGTCCCAGGTGCGGGAGGGTCGGACCCTTGTGATACGGTCGATGTGATACGGTCTGTGGAGTTGTGGTATAATATCCGACATGAGGAAACTGCGCGAAAACAGGCACAACAGGGTGTATCACCTGATAAGCCGG
>Ga0310690_10000196_pt1 | contig 144527 bp, 136 predicted proteins | sample AusTroGonzalo_MG_2_FD_207661 | JGI IMG/M metagenome (GOLD analysis project Ga0310690, IMG submission 207661) | Bovine rumen microbial communities from tropical cattle in Woodstock, Queensland, Australia - Gonzalo_04 (v2) (version 2) | ecosystem: Host-associated > Mammals > Digestive system >...
TGTTTTAACGGATAAATGCGCCCTAATTATTGAAGATAAAATAAATACGGGAGAGCATGATAGACAAATAGAAACATATAGGTCTAAAATTCACCAAAAGTATGAAAATTTAGAGGTGATTGTTGCTTATGTTAAAACGGGTTTTTTGTCTGAACAAGAACAGCGTTATTTACAAAGGTATAAACAGTTATATAAGGATAAATTTTTTATACTGAAGGGACAAGATTTATTGTATTACATCGGTTCTCCGGATAAATATAATGATTTAATTATCAAACAGTGGACTCAATGGCAACAACTAGGACAAAACGAAATACAACAAGCAAAAAAGAAAATTGAAGAGAGATGGAAAGAGTTAGAATTTTCTGCTTTGCCGTCTATTTTAGAAAAAAATATATATTTAGATACAATTACCCAATACATAAGAGAATATACGCAATTTACAGATTCGTCTTGGTGGATGGCAAGTGGTCGTACTCCTCACATAGAGTTACAAACTCATTGTATTCAAGATTTTGAAAGACAACTGCAGTATTCCACATCGGCATATATGACTTTTGCAAAAAAGGAATTTTCTTTAATAATCAAGCAACATATTTTTCCATTTGTTGGAGACCGTATTAAAATTAAAGATTATGATCCTGCCATGCGTGCACGTTTGGCGGCACAATGTGAACAGATGTATTGTGAAAATAAACAACATAATTGGGGGTGGCACGAAACACCGGGAAAGACAGGGGAGAAGTTAACTGTGCTAGAAAAGAAATTTTCAATGGCGCAACAAATAGACAAATGTGTTGTTTCCGAAACGAAAGCCATTAGTTCGTTATTAGGGAGTGTAAAATAGCTGCTTGTATGAATTTTAACTTTTTTCATAACTCTTTTTATCTAATTAAAGTTTTAGTTTCAAGCGCAAACGAACATTTATCAAAAAACACTATACACAGTTTGGGGAAAATGCTTTAATATAGTATCCGTAAATAAGGAGGAGCTATGCTCAGTAAAACAAGTTTTGTAAATGCTGTTAAAGCGTTAAAAAGCGCAAATGAAGCCGGCGGTGTGGTACAGACCCGGCAAGATGCGTTTCTTACGGTACTGGCAGAAACCACCGATTGCCAAAAAGGAACGGACGGCAAAACGTGGATTGATTGGTGGGTATATGACAATAAATTTGGGAACAATCAGTTGACGGTTCGGCTTAACGATGCGAACGAACAGGTTGAAACGCCTGAAGAATTGTACGATTTAATCGTTTTTACGAAAGGAAAACGGTAATCCGTTAGTCCAACCGGGTATGTTTCCGGGGATAGCGCAGCCAAATGGCAAGCAGTGCTCCTAATCCGAGCAGATACGGATAGTAGAGCGATTTCATAATAGTTACAGGGGATGTCCCGGACAAATTGGCCGCCATCAGCAGTTGTGCGCCGTAGGGAATAATCCCTTGTACAAAGCAAGAAAAAATATCCAACAAACTTGCGGCGCGGTTCGGCGCAAGTTTAAATTTCCCTGCGATTTCCTTCGCAATAGGCCCTGCCATAATCAAAGCAATCGTATTATTAGCCGTACATAAATTGGCAAAACTGACGACTCCCGCGATACTAAATTCAGCCCCTCTTGCCGTATCTATTTTTGCTGTCATTTTTTTGATAATCCACGCGAGACCGCCGTTGTAGCGGATCATTTCCAACATTCCGCCGGCAAGCAACGTAACAATAATCAGTTCCGCCATGCCGGTAATACCCGCACCCATGGCATTGGTCCAACCCCAAATCGTAAAGGAACCTGTACACAATCCGATGAAACCGCAAAGAACGGTTCCCCCGAATAGTACCAACATTACGTTTACGCTCATCATCGCGGCAACCAATACGACCAAATACGGAAGCACTTTTATCCACGATACGGTCCCCGCCGCAAAGGACGATTGCGCACCGCTTCCGGCAAAAATATAGAGAATCGTTGTCAGTATCGCAAAAGGGATGACGATTAAAAAGTTAGTGCGGAATTTATCTGACATTTTACACCCCTGCGTGCGGGTGGCTACAATGGTGGTATCTGAAATTACCGAAAGGTTATCCCCGAACATGGCCCCGCTGACAACGACCGCCGCCATTAGTCCAAGCGGCAGACCTGTTTGGTCGGCAATACCGGCGGCAACAGGCGTTAATGCGACAATCGTTCCGACGGACGTTCCTACGGAAACAGACACAAGGCACGCCGCCAAAAACACACCGGCCGCCACAATATTTCCGGGTAAAATAGATAAGGTTAAATTGACGGTAGCATCTACCGCGCCCATGGCTTTGGCCGTTTGGGCAAAGGCACCCGCCAAAATAAAGATGAGAATCATCAACATGATATTGGGGTTGGCGGAACCTTTACAAAAACGCTCAATGCGCGCATGTAAATTTTCCCCGCGGCTCATGGCAATTGCCACAATGGCAGACAATAAAAATGCCACGGTAATCGGCATTTTATAAAAATCACCCGCAAGAATAGATACAATGAGGTAGGCAAATAAAAAAACACCTAACGGGATAAGCGCATAAGGATTCGGCGGAAAATTTTCAGGTTTCATGTAACATCCTCAACGACACACATAAAATATTATAGTAAATTTGGCTGATACCCGTCATAAAGTGATACAATACAAAAGATAAGAGAGGTTTTATGAAAGCAAGTATTTTGACGATTGGAGATGAAATTTTACTCGGACAGATTTTAGATACAAATTCCCGTTTTATTGCCGGGCAATTAACGCAGATCGGGGCGGAAACCGTACAAATGCGTTCCGTATCCGATACGCGGGAAGGTATTTTGGACGGCGTGACGGATTTATTTGCGTCTTCGGATGTTGTGATTGTGACCGGCGGATTGGGGCCCACGAAAGATGACGTAACCAAAAAAGTATTGGCTGAATTTTTTGAAACGGAACTTGTTTTCCATAAAGAGGCCTATAAGTGGCTGGAGGAAATTTTCGCCATACAACCCGAGCGGCTTAAAAATAATGCGTATAATCAATCCCAAGCATTGTTGCCGAAGGGGTGTATCGCGTTGCGCAACACAAAAGGTACGGCCGCAGGTATGTGGTTTGAAAAAGAAGGAAAAATACTCGTTTCCTTGCCGGGTGTGCCGTTTGAAATGGAAACCTTGATGGAACAGGAAGTAATCCCGCGGTTAACCGAAAAATTTTCCGACCGATTACTGCGTTACAAAATGGTAACGGTTTATTCCATTACCGAGGCAGAACTTGCCCAGCATTTGGCCCCTTACGAGGATTCTTTACCGAAGGGAATTTCGCTTGCGTATTTACCTTCGCCGGCTACGATTCGCTTGCGTGTAACTGCCAAAGGAAATGCCGTTGCGCAACTGGATACGTATTTCTCCCTTCTGTTACAGGCACTTTCTGGGTTTCATTATGAAAAAAATACGCTCCAGAACAGTACGGAATTGTTTGCGCGCCAATTAAAAGAATCCGGTAAAACAATCGGTTGTGCGGAAAGTTGCACGGGGGGAAATGTAGCCCATTTGATTACGTCCGTAGCGGGCGCGTCCGCTTATTTTTTGGGAGGCGTTGTTTCTTATGCCAATGAAGTAAAACAGAACGTGCTTGGCGTGCGGAAGGAAGATTTGGAAAGATACGGCGCTGTCAGCGAAACAGTCGCTTGCCAAATGGCAACGGGCGTACGTAAAATAACGGGCGCGGATTACGGGGTTTCCACTACCGGTATTGCCGGTCCGAGCGGCGGAAGTGCGGAAAAGCCGGTGGGTACGGTGTGGATTGCGGTGGCAGGCCCGAAAGGCGTTCAGGCCAAAAAATATTTGATTTCACCGACGCGGGAACGCAATATCGGCAAAGCGTCCGTCCAGGCCCTTCAGGATTTAATAGCGCAAATAGAGCGGGATAAATCGTCGCTTTAAAAAGTATTTTTGAAAAAATATTATTCTAACGGAGATAACATGAACAGCGTTTTTAATAAAATTGCCAAAAGTGGCCTTATAGCCCCTGTTTCGGCGGGGACGGAACAACAAATTTCCGCCTTGTCAAAGAGTGGAATTTTTTGTGCGGAAGTGAATTTTCTTTTGCCTTTTGTGAAGAAAACTGTATGGGAAATTTGTGCGCGGTGTCCGCAGATTTTGCTGGGAATCGGTACTATTTCCGACGAGGAAAATTTAAAGAAAGCGCAGTCGGCAGGTGTTTCTTTTTATACGGTTTCCGCGGATCTTTTTTTGAAAGCAAAAAACGATTGTAAAAATCTGATCCCCGTTTGTACGACGCCGGAGGAAGTAAAACGTGTCGTTAACGGCGGGTGTTCTTTTCTTCAAGTAAGCGCGGAAACAGCAAAAACGGCGTCGCTTTTTTCAACGTATAAAGAAGTGCGTTTTATTGTATCGGGTGCGGACGATATTTCCGCGTATGCGGTTTTACCGCAAGTGGCGGCGGTAAAATTAAATACAACCGGAAACGCGGCGGTTTATTCGCGCGCGATGGAAGCATTGTTGGGATATGATTTGCGGCACGTGGGTATTAACTGTGATAACGCGGAAGAATCTGCCGCGGTGGCGGAACAGTTTGAAATGTTATTCGGTTTCCCGAAGGAGGACCGCGGCGGTGCGTATTTCGCCGGTAACGTAATAGAAGTAATGAAAAAACAATTTTACGGTAAGCACGGTCATATTGCCATTATTACCAATTCGGCAGAACGGGCCGCGTATTATTTGGAAAAGAAAGGTGTTGCGCTGAATTGGCAGAGTGCTGGCTATAATCCGGACGGCTCCCTGCGGGTAGTTTATCTTCAAAATGAAGTCGGCGGGTTTGCGCTTCACATTTTACAAAAGTAAGAAGCGTTTTTGAGATGCTTGACTTACCTTTTATTTTTTTGGTACATTTTTGTTAATGACTTAAATTATACAAGGAGCGAAATAATATGAAGGGTTTTACCTTAATTGAATTATTGGTAGTAGTGTTGATCATAGGTATATTGTCCGCTGTGGCGATACCGCAGTATGAGAAATCAGTCAATCGTTCTCGGGCGGCGGGGTATATAACTAATCTTTCACCCCTTTTAAGCGCTGCGCAAGCGTGTAAGGATGAAAATTCCGACGGAAGCGTTTGTACGGATATGAAGGATTTAGATGTGAAGATGCCTGAGTGTGATCCTTTGCCGGAGTACGGGACTTGTTCGTACGGGCTTGCTAAAGCGACGTACAATGGGAAAGATAGTCCCATCGCCTACGTGAAATTTGTAAACGGAGGCAAGAAGTTACATTTCGCAATAGACGGTTTAGGTAATAAAACGTGTATAGGAACTGCGGATGTATGTAAGCAGTTTGGATTTCATAACGCTTTTTCTAAAACCGGATACACGGTGACAGGCGTTCCGTCCACTGCCTTTACGGAATAAGCGAATCTGTTTCTTACATAAAACTCCCCTTTTTAGAAAAGGGGAGTTTTTATGTGGTGATATTTCTGTGTTATTTTTCGGTTGTTTTTTAGTGTGCTTTTTTATTAGTTTTGGCTCGTTTTGGCTCCCGCGGCGCGTGCCGAACAGGCCTCTTTTCCTACAACATTGTGTAAATTTTTCCGCGTTGTTTTAATAATGACTTTACGAAAGCACCATAATGCCCAAATATTCGGAACGGTCATCATCGCCATGGTTAAAATGACAAGCGCCCACATGAATTTGGTGGATACATTGGCCTGTGCGGTGCGCAGTAATGAATCGGCTACTGTTAATTTCCAAGAAAAGGAAGTCCCGATCCAGCCGCCCACGAACGTTAAAAGAATAAACAGTATGCGGGACGGTTTAATCAAAAAGTTGGACCCTTTACATAAAAATTGGAGTGCTTTTTCTGTGTAATATCCCCAACCGATAATAGTGGTAAAGGAAAAAATGACTAATGAGAAAATCAAAATCGGCGTGCCGATATAAGGAACGGTTTTGAAGGCACTGTTACACAGATTGGCCGCATATACATCAGGGTTGGTGTAATCCCCGGCTAACACAATAACCATTCCGGTCAGCGAGCAAATGAAAATTGCCCAAAAAACGGAAGTAGCCGATACAATCGCCATTTGCGCGGCACTGCGTGTACGGGCGGCGGCTGCCGCCATAGAGGCACTGCCAAGACCTGCTTCCGTTGCTAAAACGGCGCGCGTGACACCGGCTGTTACGGCGGGGATAATGGCTTGTATAATCCCTAAAAAGCCGACGCCTATGGCACCGCCGGCAGCGGCTTTACCGGTGAAGGCAGATTTTATAATAATGACTAATGCCTGCGGAATATGCGAAAAATTCATCGCAATCACAATTAAGGCAACGAGCAAATATAAACTGCCCATAATCGGTACCAGCCACTCGGAATAAGAGGCAATGCGTTTGACGCCGCCGACAATCACAATGCCAACCGCAACCGCTACGAATAATCCGACATAATAGGGATTGAGATTGTATCCTTCGCGTAAGGCATCGGCAATGGAGTTGGCCTGTAAGGCGCTTCCGGCAGTCAGCCCCATAAGGAGCGTGCCGACTGCAAAAATAATTCCCAGCCATTTGAATTTTAAAATATTTGATAGGTAATACATCGGGCCGCCTACATATTCACCGTCGGCCAATTTGATGCGGTATTTAAAAGCAATCATACATTCCGCATATTTGATAGCAAAGTTGAAAAATCCCGCTACGACCATCCAAAACAAAGCACCGGGGCCGCCTTCGGCTACGGCGGTAGTTACCCCGATAATACTGCCGGTACCGACTGTTGCGCCGATCATAACGGCGAGCGAGCCGAAACTGCTGACGGTCCCTTCCGAATCGGCTTTTGCGACGGATAACTTCATGGCAGGCCACGTATATTTTTGGATAAAACGCAATTTGACGGTAAAATAAATGCCTAAAAACAGTAACAGGAAAATCATGGGAGGACCCCAGATTAAACTATTAAAAGCGTTCATTACCTCGTAAGTGTTTTGTAGGGAGGGTTGTACGCATAGGTTTTTTAGCGCTTCCAATAATAATGAAATACTTGACATAATCACATCCTCCGGAAGAAACGGCCTTCCTATTATACAAAATATGCGATTTCGGAAAAAAGAAAAAAATTACAGAAAAAGTTTCCAAAATTGGTAAAATATGATATATAATTTTAATAGATGCGGTTTTTCCGCTAATCAAGGAGACGGCTTTATGAAAAAAATTTTGTGTTTGCTGGTAGTAGTTGTTTTAAGCGTATCCGCTTGTTCCAATAAAAATACAAAAACAGCGGGTGCTGACGGAACCATAACGGCGGCCGACGGATATAATGCCTCTGGCAAGAACGCTAAATATCAAATTATTGATCAGGAATTTGATAATTTATTAGCGCCCGATACCGATTACGATACGGTGTGTGCCTATGAGTTACAGGCGTGCGGAGATACGTATTTGCCTCCGGCTGAGCAACTCAACGATATGGCAAAAGTGAAAGCCGCAGCCAAAAAAGCGGATATTTCCAAAGAAGTAAAAAATACGCGTGCCAAAAAAGTGGTCAACGTGACCAATGTGTATGAAGTGGACGGTCCGAACCCGAACGTGCCGACCCGTAGCAGTAAAACGACTACGGTTACAACGTACGAAAACGGACAGGCCGTTACGAAAACAACCTCCTCTAGCGGAGCAAGCAGTTCCTCTGCGTACTAATCGGCTGGTTGCCCATGGATACACAAGAAGCATCCATTTTACAAGAAGCCCATAGGTTATATGGGCTTCTTAACTGTGTATCAAAAACAAAAGCGGCTAAGTGGACGAAAGAAGATTGTTTAGCCGCAGCTCCTTATACCCTATCTATTAACCGTCTGAAAAAAGAAAAAAATGCCGTTATTTTGGCGCACTCTTATACGACGCCCGATTTGGTTTATGGGGTAGCGGATTATCGGGGGGATTCCTTCCAGCTTGCCCAAAAAGCCAAACAAACAGAAGCGGAGATACTTGTTTTTGCGGGAGTGTGGTTCATGGCAGAGACGGCCAAAATCATCAATCCTTCCAAAAAAGTAGTTATTCCCGCGGGCAAAGCCGGTTGTACGTTGGCCGATTCCATGACGGCACAAAATGTGAAAGATTTGCGGGCAAAATATCCGGGCGTTCCGGCGCTTTGTTATATCAACAGTTCAGCGGAAGTAAAGGCCGTATGTGATGCGTGCGTAACTTCGGGAAATGTGTTTGATATTGCCCAAAAATTAGCTGGCGATAAATTGATTTTTGTACCGGATTTACTGATGGCGCAGAACATAGAAACGGAACTAAAACGAAGGGGTACACCGAAACAGATTATTTCTTCCGGCGGTTCCTGTTGCGTACACGATAAATACCGGCCGGAGCATGTGGCACAACTGCGGCGCGAATATCCGTCCATAAAAGTAGTGGCGCATCCGGAATGTGCACCGGAAGTGTGCGCGTTGTGTGATTATGTTGGCAGTACAAAAGGCATGGCGGATTATGTAGCCAATTCCTCTGCCAAACAATTCGGTATGCTGACGGAATTTGGGCTTGTTAACCGTTTGGAAGCGGAGCATCCGGATAAACAATTCAGGTGGCCGTTCGGTGTATGTTCGTATATGAAAAAGAACAATTTAATCAACACGTTACAGGCCTTGACGGATCCCCGTCCCGACCAGTTGGTGGAAGTGGATTCTGCCGTCTCACGAGCGGCCAAAAAAGCCATTGATAAAATGTTTGAGTTAGCGTTATGATACTGGATAAAATTGTAGAACTTGCTTTACTGGAAGATTTAAGTTTGGGGGATATTACCTCGGACACGATTTTTACGGCGGATACTCACGCCAAAGCGGTTATCGTTGCCAAAGAGGATTTGGTGTTATGCGGTATGGAAATTGCTAAACAGGTATTTGCCGCAGTAGATGAAAATGTCGGTTTTACTCCGCTGAAAAAAGACGGAGATGATGTGAAAAAAGGCGAAAAGGTGGCAGAAATTAGCGGCGCGGCTTTATCCATTTTGAAAGCCGAAAGGACCGCGCTTAATTTTTTACAGCGTATGAGCGGTATCGCGACGGCTTCGCGCGAGTATGCCCAAATCGGCAAAAAATATGGTGTCATGATTGTAGATACGCGCAAAACACAGCCGGGTTTGCGCCGCTTGGATAAATACGCCGTTCGTGTGGGCGGAGCGCGTAACCACCGTATCAGTTTGGCGGACAGCGTGATGATCAAAGACAATCACATCGCGGCTGCCGGATCTATTACAAAGGCCGTAGAAAAAATCAAATCCGTTATCGGGCATACACCGAAAATAGAAGTGGAAACAACGAATTTGGACGAAGTAAAAGAGGCACTTACTGCGGGCGCGGATATTATTATGCTGGATAATATGACACCGGAACAAATTGTTGTTTGTAAAACAGAAATTGCGGGGCGGGCCGTTATTGAAGTGTCCGGCGGTATCAATAAAAATAATTTGGAAGAATATTGTAAAGCGGGGCCGGACGTAATTTCTATGGGTGCGCTTACGCACTCCGTTCCTGCGAAAGATTTGAGTCTAAAAATAGTACAATATATACAAAGATAGAGCGAAAACACCATGAACTATAATGAACTATTTTCAAGAGCGGTCCGCCGTTCAAAAGCATCGGCTATCCGCGAGTTATTAAAAGTAACCGCTATGCCGGATATTATTTCTTTTGCGGGGGGATTGCCTGCGCCTGAATTATTCCCTGCTGCCGATATTGAAACCGTTTTGAAAGATGTAATGAAAAATTCTTCCCGCGAGGCCTTACAATACGGTACTACGGAAGGACAAAATAGTTTAAAGACAGAAATTATTAAAATGCTGGCGGAGACGGAACGGATCTCCGTAAAGCCGGAAAATATTTTGATTGTTTCGGCAGCCCAGCAGGCCTTGGATATGACGGCGCGCATGTTTATTAACGAAGGGGATGCGATTATCGCGCCCCGTCCGACGTATCTGGGGGCACTTCAGGCGTTTCAGGTCGCCGGAGCTGATTTAGTCGGTGCCGACAGTGACGCAAACGGTGTTATTCCCGCCGATATTGAAAAAAAGTTGGAACAATTAAAAAAGCAGGGCAAAACGTGTAAATTTATTTATGTAGTGCCGGATTTCCAAAACCCGACCGGAACCACTATTTTAGAAGACCGCCGTATTCAGATTTTGGAAATTGCCAAAAAATACAATACCTTTGTGTTGGAAGATTCTCCGTACCGTCAGGTGCGCTTTGAAGGCAAGACCCAACGCACGTTTTATGAGTTAGATAACGGACAGGGAAATGTGCTGACCATGTTTACCTTTTCCAAAGTATTTGTGCCGGGATTCCGTTTGGGTTTTATTATCGGCCCGAAAGAGGTTATTGCCAAGTTTGTTATTTTGAAACAGGCCATGGACTTGTGTTCTTCCCCGTTTTTACAGTTGGCAACGGCGGAATATTTGCGGCGCGGATTGCTAACGACGCATATTCGGGAGATGATTGACTGTTACCGCGTCAAACGCGATTTAATGATAGAAAGTTTGGAAAAATATATGCCGAAAGGCGTTACATGGACCCATCCTTCCGGCGGGCTTTTCCTGTGGCTGACGCTTCCTAAACACATGAACGCTACGGAACTGCTTCCCAAAGCCATTGAACGGAAAGTGGCGTTTGTGGCCGGGGTAGATTTTTATCCGGAATGTAATGTGTATAATGATATGCGCCTTAACTTTTCTTATTCTTCCCACGAAAAAATTGTGGAAGGCATAAAGCGCTTGGCGCAAGCCATTAAAGAAAATATGTAAAACGTTTTTAATGGAAGAAGGCCCCGGGTGAACGACCGGGGCCTTTGTGTTTTAAGAAAAATTTGCCCGTTTTATGCGGGTTTGCTACAATAGTTCAGATGAAAAAATTTATAAAAATTATTTTGATTATTTGTATCGTTACCGCGGTATATACAGGGGTGTTGTACGGAATACAGGACCATTTGATTTATTATCCCGATACGCGCTACGAATCACCGGCGGACGTAAATATGCCCCAATTTAAGGAGAATCCGCTGGTAATGCGGGACGGAACACAGGTCATGACGTGGTATTACCGCGGAAATCCGGAAAAACCGGCAGTACTGTTTTTACACGGAAACGCAGGGGAAATTTCTTACTTCGCGCCGCATTTGCGGCCGTTACTTGAAAAAGGATATACCGTACTTGCCATGGAATATCGCGGATTCGGCAACACGAAGGGTCATATCCGCCAACAGGTGGTAATGGCAGATGCGGCCGAGGTGTTTGATTTTTTAAAAAAGGAAGGATATGAAAAAATTGTTTTTTACGGCTATTCCTTGGGAAGCGGATATGCGTCGGCGCTGACGTCTTTGCGTCAGGCGGACGGGCTTATATTGACGGCTCCGTTTTATTCCCTAAAAACGCTCGTGGCCGAAAAGCCGATTCCGTTTGCCAAATATGTGCTAAAAGATGATTACCTTTCTTATATGTATTTGCGGAATTTTGACAGGCCGGCAGTTGTAATCCACGGGAAAAAGGACCTTTTAATTCCGTACCATAACGGGGAGCGTTTGTTTGTGCAGATTCCTTCCGCGGATAAACAATGGCACTTGGTAGAGAACGCAAACCATCACTCAATTTTCTATGAAGAAAAAAATGTGCCGTTTGTGCTGGATTTTCTGGAAAAATATTTTTAAAAGTATTTTATACAAAAAAGGTATAATAACCTAGGAGGTTCTTATGGAAACAATGAAAACTGTTTTACTCACAATTGCTTGTGTATCTACCTTACTTTTTTTGATAAAGTTAGGGTTATTTGTGTTTGCCGGCGCAGACAGCGAAATTGATACGGATTTTTCCGGTATAGAAGATACCGACGCTTCGTTTAATTTTCTGTCTATCCAATCCTTGCTCGCGTTTTTTATGGGGTTCGGTTGGAGCGGTGTGGCGGCGATTCATCAATTCGGTTTGTCCATGGCGGCTTCGTTAGTGGTAGCCATCATAACCGGCGGATTTTTTATGCTGGTATCGGCGTATTTATTCCGCATGACACGCAAACTCAACAAAACCATCAAAGTGGATTTGAAGGAATTGGAAGGAAAACCGGCCAAGGCCTATACGTCTTTTGCGCCGAAAGGCAAAGGACAAATTGAGGTAACACTCAATAAAAAACTTACGATTTTGGATGCGAAAAATAATACGGATTCACAGATTGATTCTTTCGCCACGGTGAAAGTTCAAAAAGTGGAAGACGATATTATCTATATCACATTAAAATAAGGAGAAAAAAATGGGAGTCATGGAAGATTCAGCATTAGTAGGGTTGCTTGTTACTTTCGGATTTCTCTTTGTAGGGGTTGCGTTGTTTGTGGCGCGACAATACAAGAGATGTCCTTCTAACAAAATTATTGTCGTATATGGTAAAACGGACGGCAATTCCACCGCCAAATGTGTTCACGGCGGCGGTACGTTCATTATGCCGCTCGTACAGGATTACGGTATTTTATCGTTAGAGCCGATGACGACGGATATTGACCTTCGGGGCGCACTGTCCAAGGGGAACATCCGCGTAGCCGTTCCGACGACAATTACTTTCGGTATTTCCACGCGCGAAGGCATTATGATTAACGCGGCGGAAAGATTGCTCGGGCTGTCCAAAAACGAAATTATCGCGCAAGCCAGCGATATTATTTTAGGGCAGTTACGTTTGGCAATCGCCACTTTGACAATTGAAGAAATTAACCAAGACCGCGAAAAATTCTTGGAACTGATTAACGCCAACGTCAATACCGAGTTAAACAAAATCGGTTTGGAAATCATCAACGTAAACATCAAAGATATTACCGATGAATCGGGCTACATTGACGCTATCGGTAAGAAAGCCGCCGCAGAGGCCATCAACAAAGCCAAAGTGGAAGTGGCGCAACAGGAAAAACTCGGTGCCGTCGGTGAAGCGGAAGCCAACCGGGATAAAGAAGTAAAAGTAGCCGAACAATATGCCGCTACGCAAATCGGTAAAACCAACGCACAGCGCGAACAGCGTATTAAAACCGCTACGTTGGAAGCCGGTGCCGTAGAAGGGGAAAACATCGCCAAAGCCAATATCGCCGAATATAACGCCACGTTAGCCGTCAAACAGGCCAATGCGTTAAAACTCGGGGAAGTTGCCAAAGCCAACGCGCAAAGAGATGTTTTACTTGCTCAAAAAGAACAGGAAGAAGCCCGCTTGAAAAAAGAGGAACTCGCAAAACAAGAAGTGGAAAAACTCAAAATCCAAGTGGAAGCCGACGCAGAAGCCGAGAAACAACGCCGTATTGCTTTGGGGCAAGCGGATGCTATCAAGGCTCGTTACTTTGCGGAAGCGGAAGGTGTGAGAGCTGTTTTGGAAGCGAAAGCCAAAGGGTACGAAAACTTAATCCGCATTACGCATGACCGCCCTGAAATTGCCACCAGCTTCCTGATGATTGAAAAGATTGAAAATATCGTTTCGCAACAGGTGGAAGCCATTAAAAATATTAAGTTTGATAAAATCACCGTTTGGGACGGAGGAGCTGGCACCGATAAAGGTTCCACCACCGCCAATTTTATGCGTGATTTAATCAAATCGTTACCTGCTATGCATGACCTGGCCAAACAAGCCGGTGTGGAATTGCCGCCTGTGCTGGGCAAAGTAGCAGATGCGGATACGGTTGTTCCGATGGACGGAGTAGAAACGGTTCCGCCGCCACCGCCCGCTAAATAACGTTCCATTATTTAGTAAAAAGCAGAGAGGGAAAATTTTCCTCTCTGTTTTTTTATGTACAAACGGAAGGAAAAATAATCATTTTTTTCGGAAGGTTTCGGAAATACGAAAAAGTATAATATCAAAATGAGAAAATTTGTCTTATACTTTTTTTTGATACTCCCGCTGACCGCTTGGTCGTCGGAAATACGCAGTATTACGGCGCAAACAACCCGTATGTCTGCGCAAGCATTAAAAACGCATTTCGGCTTGAAAACGGGCGACCCCTTTGACGCGGAAACGTTTGAAAAAGCCAAACAGCATTTACAAAATATGCGGCTGTTCAAAACGCTGGAATTGTTATACCAGGAAGATAAAGAAGGCGTAGATATCCGTATCAAGGCCGACGATCATACCTATCTCGCGGTGATGGGGCTTGTCGTAAGCGGTAAAACCCATTCGGGCGGGGTGTCATTACTTGGGCGTAATTTTTTGAAACAAGGGGAAGATCTTTCCTTTTTTATCGGCGGCGGAAAGAACGGCTTTAACATACGAGGCAAAGCCGCTTTTGGCCCGCACACGGTCAGTATGGATTATTTCCGCTTACGTTTTGAGCAGCGTTTTTATTCGGACGGGTGGGTCAGTTCTCCGGACATTTTTTTCCCGGCGGACGATAAAGGAAAATATCAAGATGTTTTTCTGGGAAGTGTGAAAGGAACGCAGAACGATTTTTCTTTTTCCTACGGATACCGATTTTCAACGGTATGGAGTGCCTTTGTTGCGCCGGAATATGAATATTACCGTTACGACCATGACGAATTGGATACGGGGAATCACTCGCATTTGTCTGCCGGTTTACAATATGCGGACGATATCCGACCGACGATGAATATGTCTGTTTTAAGCGGGCTTGAACACATAGAAAAAAAGGATATGTTACAAGATTTATCCCATACGCGGGCAGGTAAAACGGCGCAACTTTCCTATACGGCGGGCGGACGGTGGAGCGGGAGCGATTTTACAATTCAAAAATGGGCGGTACAGGGAAAATACGAGTGGGAATTTCCTTCCCGTCAAATTGTGGCGCTGTTTGCCAAGGCGCAGTATGCGCTGAAGGCACCGTTTAGTAATCAGGTGGAATCCTCCGAGTTGCTATTCGGTATGGGGATTTATGATCGGGAGCAACGCGGTAAACAGGGGTTTTCCGGCGGAATCAGTTTGACGTATTTCCCGCTGCGTAATCAAACGGGGGTATTAAGTATTGTGCCGTTTTACGAACAGGCCTATGTGTCGTCGGGGGATAGTTCCTATACTTCGCACAGCGGTGTGGGAATTTCCGCCGGATACCGTTTTTGGAAGATTCCTTTTCCGCTCAATGTTACGTTTACCCATAACCTTACCGACGGAAGCCGCCATGTGGGATGTAAAGTCGGCGGACATTTTTAACACGAAATTGCCGGTTTGCATCGTCCGTCGCATACGGATTAAAATTTTTACGGTTTTACGAGAGATCCTCATTTGTAGGGTATTACCGATTTTTGCTAAAATATAAGCAAAATAGAGTGTAAAATAACAATTTTTAAGGGTTTTACGGACAGAGTGAAAAAATGACAAAGGAAATACTGGATTTATCACGGAAAACCATTTTTATTACCGGTGTGGCCGGATTTATCGGGGCCTCTTTAACCGCGCGGGTCTGTCGGGAAAATCCGTCGGCGCGCGTAATCGGTTTGGACAGCGTAAACGATTATTATGACGTTTCGCTGAAGGAATATCGCCTTTCGCAACTTTCCAAATTTCCTAATTTTACGTTTATCAAAGGGAATTTGGCGGATAAAAAACTCATTACAGAAATTTTTTATAAGTATGTGCCGCAAATTGTCGTAAATTTAGCCGCGCAGGCGGGCGTACGTTATTCCATTACCAATCCCGACGCTTACATAGAAGCCAACCTGATCGGTTTTTATAACCTTTTGGAAGCGTGCCGCCACTCGTACGACGGCGGAAAAACGGGGGTGGAACATTTTGTGTATGCGTCCAGCTCGTCCGTTTACGGCTCGAATGCAAAAGTTCCGTACGCGGTGGAAGATAAAGTGGATCATCCCGTTTCGTTGTATGCGGCGACGAAAAAATCAAATGAACTGCTCGCACATGCCTACGCCAAACTGTACAATATCGCTTGTACGGGGCTTCGTTTCTTTACCGTTTACGGACCGGCGGGACGGCCCGATATGGCCTATTTCGGATTTACGGATAAATTGGTCAAAGGCGAAAAAATTAAGATTTTTAACTTCGGAAAATGTAAACGCGATTTTACCTACATAGACGATATTGTGGAAGGTGTCTTGCGCGTGATGAAAGGCGCGCCAAAACGCCAAAACGGCGCGGACGGATTACCCGTTCCGCCGTATGCCTTGTATAATATCGGCAATAATTCCCCGGAAAATCTGCTAGATTTTGTGAAAATTTTACAAGAAGAACTCATCCGCGCAGGTGTGTTGCCAAAGGAATATGATTTTGAAGCCCACAAGGAACTTGTACCCATGCAGGCGGGGGACGTGCCCGTAACGTATGCCGACACGTCGGCGTTGGAAAAAGATTTCGGCTTTAAACCGCAAACATCTTTACGCGAGGGACTGCGCAAATTTGCGGTGTGGTACAAAGGTTTTTATTGTAAGGAGAAATAATATGAAAATAGCCGTAGCAGGGACCGGATATGTGGGGCTCTCGCTTGCCACCCTTTTAGCACAGCACCATGAAGTGGTTGCCGTAGATATTTTATCGGAAAAAGTGGATTTAATCAATGCGAAGAAATCTCCGATTGCCGACAAAGAAATTGAAGATTTTTTGGCCCATAAAACACTAAATTTGACGGCTACGACGGATGCTAAACTTGCTTATGAAGGGGCGGAGTTTATCATTATTGCTACACCGACAAACTACGATGCCCAGCAAAATCATTTTAATACGTCTGCGGTAGAAAATGTCATTGAACTCGTCAAGAAATATAATCCAAGCGCTACGGTGGTTATCAAATCTACCGTTCCCGTCGGCTATACGCGCCAAATGCGCGAAAAATCGGGTGTAAAAAATATGTTATTCAGTCCCGAATTTTTACGCGAGGGTCATGCCCTGTATGATAATTTGTATCCGTCGCGCATTGTCGTCGGGACGGACGTAACAGATGCGTATTTGACCGAGCGGGCCCATACGTTTGCGCACCTCTTACAAGAGGGGGCCGTCAAAAAAGAGATTCCGCTGTTCTTTATGGGATATACCGAGGCGGAAGCCGTGAAACTTTTTTCCAATACGTATTTGGCCTTGCGTGTAAGTTATTTTAACGAATTAGACACCTATGCGGAACTGAAAGGACTTAATACCAAGCAAATTATTGATGCCGTATGTGTAGATGAACGGATTGGCAATTTGTACAATAACCCGTCTTTCGGATATGGGGGGTATTGTTTGCCGAAAGATTCCAAACAACTGCTTGCCAATTACGCGGATGTACCGCAAAATCTGATTGCCGCTATTGTGGAGTCCAACCGTACACGCAAAGATTTTATCGCTGATCAAGTGCTCAAAAAAGCCGGCTATTACAACGCAAACAGCGCTTTTGACCGTTCCAAAGAACATCCCACCGTTATCGGTGTTTACCGCCTTACTATGAAGGACGGAAGTGATAATTTCCGGCAATCTTCTATCCAAGGTGTGATGAAACGGATTAAAGCCAAGGGCGCCACGGTGATTATTTATGAGCCGTTATTGGAAAACGGCAGTACCTTCTTCGGCAGTGAGGTAGTGAACGATTTAAATGCGTTTAAAGCGCGCTCGCAAGCCATTATTGCCAACCGTTATGACGCGAAACTAAATGATGTGAAAGAAAAAGTTTATACAAGGGATTTGTTTAAAAGGGATTAGCCCTTTTCTGTTTTTCGCGGTTTAGACGGAAATTTTTTATTTTATCGGATATCAAACGAATTATTTATACAATTTTGTGATACTTCCTTTCCTTGTGCGTATACAGGGTGGAGGCCGGACATGAACGTTGAGCAGGTTTATAACGACTATTTCTCACGGGTATATTCATATATCAGGTCTCGGGTTTATAACGAAACCCGTGCGGATGATATTTGTTGTGAGGTCTTCCAAACGGTATTTGAAAAGCAGGATTCTTTTGATGAACGTAAAGGCAATATAGAACAATGGCTTTTTACTATCGCGCGCAATAAAGTAAACAGTCATTTGCGCCTTTACCACATCCGCAACTTCTTTTCATTTACCGGTAACGAAGAAAACTTCCCCGAAGCCGAGGAAAAACCGTTAGATAAACTTGATAAAGACGAGCAAATCAGTGAATTATATAAGGCGCTGAAAGTGTTGAACGAAAAAGAGCGCGATTTAGTTTCGCTGAAATTCTTTTCTTCTCTCAACAACCGCGAAATTGCGAAAGCAACTTCGCTGAGTGAAAGTAATGTCGGTACCATACTTCACAGAGCCATGCAGAAATTACGGACCGTATTGGAGGATTTATGAAATACACAGATCAAGAAATAGTGGATAAATTTTCCAAGGTGGATTTTGATAAAACCGGTCTTAAAAAACAGGTTATTTATAACCGTGTAATCCAAGCTGGCGCGCCAAGGAGAGTGTTTATGAAGAAAAGAAAATTAGCAACAATTGTTTTGGTGGGATTGGTCGCTGTGTTCGGCCTGAAATACTTGGAAAAGGAATTTTCCGCACCCTATCAGAATTTGACCCCGATTAACATTGATTCGACGTCCCTTGCGGCTGCCTCTTTCGGGGGAGATCGTTCATCGGTTGAGGCCTACGTGGCAGCGGAAACGGTAAACAGTCCGGCCGTTTCCTCTGAGGAGGTCTATTTTGGCAACCAGTCGGTTGATTCCTACGAGGCGGATGAAGTAATTCCGCCATCAATTCCTAGTTCATCCGCGCGCTATGGACGTACGGAATCCCGCGCGCTCGGTGCTTCGTCAGCCGGTGCGGCTGCGGCGGATTACAAGCAGAGCAGAGAGTCCTTATCTCTCATTGTACCGCCTGCCGGAAGCAAATACGCTGCGTTCAGATCCGCCAGAAAGCGCCCTCAAAATCGTATTGTTGCGGAACCTGCCGGGCGTATTTCCCAAGAAAGTAAAGGATATGAAGAAAACGGTTTTAAGAAAACGCTGTTAGAGCCGTTATCCACCTTCTCGGCCGATGTGGATACCGCTTCTTACGATATGCTCAAGGAGCAAATTAACCGCGGCTGGCCGATTGATGTAAACGGTGTACGCACGGAAGCGCTTATCAATAATTTTACCTATGCCTATCCCGAACCGCAGGGAAATGATCCCGTCAGCATTACGCTGGAATATGCGACTGCTCCGTGGAACGAGAAAAACCAATTAGTCAAAATCGGTGTGAAGGCCAAAGAGTTGGACCGCTCCAAATTACCGCAGAGCCACCTTGTATTTTTGATTGACGTGTCCGGCTCTATGGGAGGGGAAGAGCGTTTACCGCTCGTGAAAAAATCTTTCAAAATGTTGCTCAATCAATTGGATAAAAACGATTTGGTTTCCATTGTGACGTATGCCTCCGGAGTGGAAGTGAAATTAGACGGTGTGAAAGCCAAAAATAAACAGAAAATCGTGGATGCGATTGATTCTTTGGTTGCCGACGGATCCACCTACGGCGAAGCCGGACTCAAACGCGCCTACGAAATTGCCAAAAAGAATTTCCTGCGCAAAGGCAATAACCGCATTATTATCGCAAGCGACGGCGATTTTAACGTAGGTAATTCCAGTGTGAGCGCCCTTGAACAACAAGTCAGCCAAGCCAAAGAAAGCGGCGTATTTATCAGCGCACTCGGATTCGGTATGGGAAATTACCGCGACCACATGATGGAAACAATCGCCGATAAGGGAAACGGTAATTATGCTTACATCAGCGATTTGAAATCTGCCCAAAAAGCGCTCGTGCGCGAGTTCGGCGGAACCATGTTTACCGTTGCCAAAGATGTAAAGTTTCAAGTGGAATTTAACCCCGCGTTGGTGGAAGAATATCGGTTGATCGGTTATGAAAAACGCTTGCTTGCTAATGAGGATTTTAACGACGATACAAAAGATGCCGGCGAAATGGGGCCCGGTCATACCGTAACGGTGTTTTATGAAATCCGCCCGAAAGGGAGCGCCGAAAAAATAAATATTGATCCGCTCAAATATACACGCACCGAAACAGCCAATAACGACGAAGTTTTGACGGTCAAAATGCGCTACAAAGACCCCAAGGATAGTACAAGCAAACTCATCAGCAAAGCGCTTCGCTACGAAGGGGAAAAATCCTTTGGAAGTATGCCTGCGGACTTCCGATTTGCCGCCGCAGCTGCCGCGTTCGGACAATTTGTGCGCGACGGAAAATTCTTGAACGGTATGAGCGTTCGGCGAATCGGGGATATCGCTTCGCGTGCCAAAGGCGAAGATGAAAGTGGCGACCGTGCTGAATTTGTAAAATTGATTCGCACGTACGCAGATACGCCGGATTTGGGCAGGGAAGATTTTGCTAATCCCGCATCGGCTACGCGTTGCGGCCCGCATACGCGGTGCTTGTAAATGGTTTAACAAAACGAAAACCCCCTTTTAAAAAGGGGGTTTTTCGCGGGGGAAAAATTGTAGAATAATCTTTATGGAACACTTACCGCAAGAATTTGTCACTTATACATCTGCTTTGTTCGGAGAAGAACGCTGGCAGCGATTTTTGCGGTCTTTTGAAATGCCCGCCGTAACAAGCGTTCGTTTTAATCCGTGGAAGTATCGTGGGGAAACTGTTTTTCCGCAAGCGACGCCGGTTCCGTGGTGCAGGGGGGCGTATTGGCTGGAAAACCGTCCGGATTTCACGTCAGACCCGCTTTTTCACGCCGGCATTTATTACGTACAGGAAGCCGGGTCTTTGTTTTTAGATTACGTGTTGCGGCAGTTAGTTTCCGATCCGGTACTAGCATTGGATTTATGCGCCGCACCGGGGGGAAAATCTACGTTAATGCGCGGAGCCCTGCCGGAAGGGTCCGTATTGGTGAGCAACGAGCCGGACCGCCGCCGAGCAAATATTCTGTTGGAAAATATGCTTAAGCAAGGGCATCCGGACGTCTTGGTAACGCATAACTATGCCTGTGATTTTCAAAAAACCGATTGGACGTTTGATCTGATTTTAGCGGACGTTCCGTGTTCGGGCGAGGGGTTATTTCGCAAAGATGAAGGCGCTATCAAAGAGTGGAGTTTACAAAACGTTCACTTTTGCCAAAAGCGCCAACGTCGGATTTTGGAGGATATATGGCCTTGCTTGCGTCCCGGTGGATTGCTGATTTACAGTACATGTACGTTTAATACACACGAAAACGAGGAAAACGTCCGTTTTATTGCGGAAGAATTAGGCGCGGAAATTTTATCCGTTCCGGTGGAGGAACAATGGCAAATTACGGGTTCTTTGCCGGCGGGGGAAAAGATGTCTGTTTATCGTTTTATTCCGGGTATTACGAAAAGCGAAGGACTTTTTCTGGCGGTACTTCGCAAAAAGGGCGTACCTTCCTCACATGGAATATTGCCTGGAGCTGCCCGTCGTTATGCGCAAGCGCACCGTTTAATTCACGTATTGTCCGACGGAGTGCCCGCATTTGAACAGAAAGGAAAGGAACAAATCCCTTCTGCCGCACAGGCCATTTCTTTAACGACCGCGCCGGATGCGTACCCGCGTGTAGAATTAACATTAGAGCAGGCACTTCGTTACTTACACCGCGAAAGTTTTTCTTTACCGGCCGGTACGCCGAGAGGGTTTGTCATCGTAACATACGCGCATTATCCGCTCGGATTTATGAAAAATTTAGGGGACCGTGCCAACAACTTATATCCCAAAAATTGGACTATCCGCTCGCTTAGTCGGTGCCAATAAAGGCTTTTACTAAATGTTTGATTTGCTCCAATTAAAAAACCCCGGGGGTTCCCCGGGGTTTTTGTAGTTATAAGTCTTTTTTAAAACAGCCACACCTTGAGGCCGTAGGCAACCGCGGAGATGATGGCCGCGGCGGGAATCGTAATAAACCACGCCCATACAATGCGGTTGGCAACTGCCCAATGTACGCCGGATAAACGGCGCAGAGAGCCGATCCCTACAATCGCACCCGTAATCGTATGCGTGGTGCTGACGGGAATACCCAGCATGGACGCAAAGAACAGGGTAATCGCAGAACTGCCTTCCGCACAGAATCCGTCAATCGGGCGCAGACGTGTAATTTTTTGTCCCATTGTTTTTACAATGCGCCATCCGCCCGACAGCGTACCTAACGCGATAGAGGCTTGGCAGAGCAATACAACGGACAAAGGAACAACGAATTCCCCATGCGCAATAGCGTTCATTTCTTCGTGCGTAAGTAAGAAATCCCGTATGGGGCCTACATCCGCGCTGGCCATACCGCCCAGCAGTAACATACTGATAATACCCATGGTTTTTTGGGCATCATTTCCACCGTAACCCAGTGAATAGGAAGCCGCAGAGAAAAGTTGCGCCTTTCGGAAAAAATTATCCACTTTTGTCGGCTTAAACGGGCGGCAAATGTTAAATACAATGACGCCTAAAAGAGAACTCAAACAAAATCCAAGTAACGGGGACACGAAAATAAATAATACGGTTTTCAAAATGCCCGCCGATACCAAAGCGCTTGTACCGCCTTTTACAAGCCCTGCGCCCATTAACCCGCCGATCAGCGCGTGGGAGGAACTGGACGGCAATCCGAACCACCACGTAATCAAGTTCCAACCGCAAGCGCCTACAAGCGCGCCGAACACCAAGTTGGAATCTACCACGTTGATATCTACGATTCCGGCGCCGATCGTTTTGGCTACGCTCGTTTTAAAAATTAAAAACGCGACGAAGTTGAAAAACGCGGCCCACGCCACCGCCAATTTGGGGGACAACACACGTGTGGAAATAACGGTGGAAACCGAATTTGCCGCGTCGTGAAATCCGTTCAAATAATCAAAAAACAGCGCCAAAATTATCAGAAATAAAATCCACATCATAGGCGTTAATTGTTTTTAACTAAAATGGATTCTACCAAGTTGGCTACGTGTTCGCAGAAATCCGTTGTGGTCTCGGCGATTTCGTACAGTTCCTTGCGTTTGATAACCATAATCGGGTCTTTTTCGTTATCAAAAAGGTAAGAAAGCGCTTCGTCCTTAATGACGTCGCCTTCGTTTTCCAAACGGTTGATTTCCACGCAGTAGCGTAACGTTTCCTTCATGTGCTTTTTGTTGCGAAGGGCCGCCAAGGCATGCTGAAGGGCTTTAGTGGTTTGCTCAATGACCGCCGCCAAGCGTTTGCTGTAATCGGTCGGTTCTTTGATTTTGTACAAATGAAAACGGTTGGTCAGCAAATAAATGTTATCCGTAATATCGTCTAACCGGTTGGCGAGTGCCAAAATATCTTCGCGGTCAAACGGGGTGATAAACGTTTCGTTTAACGTGTTAATGGTGTTGTGCGTCAGTTCGTCACCATAGTGTTCCATTTCGTGCATTTCGCGCACTTTCTCGGGGGAGAAATCCCCGGCTTTTACTAATTGGTGATATAACGCGGCCGCACGTGCTACGTTCTCGGCTTGTTTATCAAATAAGTCAAAGAATTTATCTTCTCTGGGTAATAACATGTTGTGTTCTCCGTAGGTGTTCTCTTGTAAAAAAGCCCGTTTGTACATACAAACGGGCGCATAAAACTAATGGACTAACTGCTTTTTTAACTGCTCCGGCAAATTGACGGCTGCTTTTAATAACGACGGCCGCTTCTTGACTTCTTCTATAAAAGCCGTGTCGCGCAGTTTGTTGCGGTATCCCTTTTCCTGAAAGATGTAGCGGAATTTTGTATATACATCATACGTACCCGCCAGTAAGGCCACAATATCTTGTACGCCTACGATTTCTTCGTCTGTGGGGATAACAAATACCTGTACGGCGGAATTATCCGCGGAAATGCGACATTCCGCTTTGTTGGTATTGGCCGCTTCGTTGCGTTCTTCATCTAAAATAATGCCGAAATTCTCAAGCCCTCTTAATGTGCGCGCACGAACGTCCGGGGCACGTTCCCCGATACCGGCGGTAAAAACGATACAGTCCAGTTTACCGAGTTCCGCCATGTACGCACCGATATATTTTTTAATGCGGTGTGCCTGTACTTCCACTGCAAGTTTACAAAGTTCGTCGCCGCTGTCGGTTCCTTTGCGTACGTCGCGCTGGTCGGAATAGCGGTCGCCCGTTAACGCATACATACCGCTTTTTTTATTTAAAATGGTGTACATTTCTTCGGGGGACATATTCAGTTTCTTCATCATGTGGAAACAGGCCGAAGGATCTATGTCACCGGAACGGGACCCCATCACTAAACCTTCCAAAGGGGTAAGCCCCATGCTGGTATCAATACATTGACCGTTTTTGACGGCGGTAACGCTGGCACCGGCGCCGATATGGCAGACAATCGTATTGATTTCATCTACATCACGGTCCATTAACACGGCGGCACGGCGGGATGTATATAAAACGGACGAGCCGTGAAAACCGTAACGGCGGATTTGATATTTAGTGTACCACTCGCGCGGTAAAGCATACATGTACGCCGAAGCGGGCATGGTTTGGTGAAAAGCCGTATCCATTACACAAACGTGTGTTACATTAGGTAGTAACGCGCGGGCCGCTTCAATTCCCATGATGTGGGCCGGGTTGTGAAGGGGGGCCAAATCGGAAATATTGCGCAGTTCCGCGACGACGCTGTCGTCCACAATAACTGATTTTGCGAATTTTCCGCCATGTACGATACGGTGCCCTACGGCACTGATTACGTTAATGTTTTCAATAACACCGTATTCTTTATCGGTGAGTGTGTTGATAACCAAATTGATGGCATCTTTATGGTCGGCACAATTGTGCTGTAAGACGAAAGATTCCTTACCCGGACGGTCATGGGTAATCAGCGAACCGTCAATGCCGATACGTTCAACGGTTCCGGCGCAAAGACTCTTTTTTTGGTCCCAGTCATATACGCTGTATTTAACGGAGGAACTTCCGCAGTTGAGAAATAAAATAATCATAATTCTTCCTTAAAATAAAATTCCTTTCGGTAGAAAAGTATTCCCTATATATTGTACCAAAAAGTAAGCAGAAATTCAGGAGGAGTCTTTGGGGGTAAAATTTGAAATACCTAAATTTTGTTATTTCACACAAAGGTTGTTTAAAAATATGTACAATTAAAATTGAAGTTTATTTTACCAAAGGAGCAGTTATATGAATGGAGCATGGATTGTAGTAATCGGCCTGGTAGTGTTCGGCTTATATGCTGTTATGGTTTATAACAGTTTAGTTCGTTTGCGTAACGCCACGAAAGAGGCGTGGAGTGATATAGAGGTACAATTAAAACGCCGTTATGATTTAATTCCCAACTTAATCAATACCGTAAAGGGGTATATGAAACATGAAAGCGGTACACTTCAAAAAATTGTGGAAGCGCGTACGGCCGCTATGAATGCTGTGGGAGAAATGAAAGAAATGTCCAAGGTGGAAGGTACGCTTTCAAGTGCCCTCAAAAGTGTTTTTGCGTTAGCGGAAAACTATCCGGAATTAAAAGCCAACACGAACTTTTTGGAATTACAGCGCGAACTGCGTGACACCGAAGATAAAATTCAGTCTGCCCGCCGTTTTTATAACGGTAATGTGTTGGCGTTCAATACCAAAACGGAACAGTTCCCCAGCAACATTGTTGCCGCTATGTTCCATTTTGAGGCAAAAGATTTCTTTGAATTGGAAGAATCGGAACGAGAAGCCGCCAACCAACCTGTTAAAGTAGAATTTTAAGGAGTAAAACGTGGCAACCGTTTACGACCATATCGCGCAAAATACGCGCCGTACCGTACTGCTTATACTTGCATTTCCCGTTGTGTTTGCGGTGCTGACGTGGCTTGTGTTTACAATTGCGTTTGCTATATCTTCGGCGACGGCAAGCGATCCGGAAGTGCAGGCAAGTGTTTCGGATGTAAGTTCGCTCCTAATGGTTTTGCTGCCGGTATGTTGGGTGGCTGCGCTGATATGGATGTTTGTTTCATGGATGGTTGGAGACAAAATGTTGCTCAAAGGAGCAGGTGCTATTCCCGTAACCGAACAGGATAACCGCGAGATTTACCGCTTGGTTGAAAATTTGTGTATGTCGCGTGGGTTGCCGATTCCCCAAATCTACATTATAAATGATGATTCTTTAAACGCATTTGCTACGGGCAGAGACCCAAAACATGCTTCCATCGCATTAACAACGGGAATCATCAAAAAATTGGAACGGGTGGAATTGGAGGGCGTAATCGCACATGAATTGTCCCACGTGGAAAATCGGGATATCCGGCTGATGTTGCTGACGGTGGCGGGAATTTCTTTTTTCACGTTTGTCGGTGAAATTTGTTTGCGCTCCTGTTCGCGCCGCAGTAAAGGAAACGGAAATCTTATCCTGCTGCTTTTAGGATTGGTTTTTTTGTTGTACGGATATGTGCTAGCGCCGTTACTTCGTCTGGCTGTATCGCGCCAGCGGGAGTATCAGGCAGATGCCTCCGCCGCGTTGATGACGCGTCATCCGGCGGCTTTGGCGTCCGCATTGCGTAAAATATCCGAGGACAGCCGCGTAGAAGCGTTGGACGCGCACGCCAGCATGGCGGCAATGTGTATCGCCAATCCGCTGAAGAAAGGCGGGTTGTTTTCCAAATTAAGCGGTTTGACGGCCACGCATCCGCCGATAGAAAAACGTATCGCCGCGCTGGAAAATATGGACAGAGGTTATTAAAAAACGCCCTGCTACGGCAGGGCGTTTTTACAAATAGCAAACAGCTCCGCGCTTATGCGGGGTTTTTTATTGGGATACTTTTTTTGAATTTGTCAAACTGGGGTCAAATTCAAAATATTCAAACGGGGTCATTTCAAAAATCTTTACAATCAGGTTAAGCGGAATAATGGTGCTGATGGTATTAAATTTCCGTGCGGCATTGTTGTAATTATTTTTGGCTCTGCGCACAAGTTGTTCCGCTTGAATAATGCTGTTTTGTAGATGTTCAAAATGTTCTTCTTTTTGGAGATCTTCATGTTTCATGGCGGCTGTAAAAATTTGTTTGAGCGTAAACGTGATTTCGCTTTCTTTTTTGATGCGTTCTTGTAGATTAGAGGAAGGTTGTGTAAATGCGGAAAGTTTTTGTTGGATTTCGTCGCGGTTTAGTTCGGGGAGGGAGGCGGCCGTCAGTGCCAAACTTGGTAGTAATTCCGCTCGGTTTTTTATTCTATTATCTAATTTAACCCAAGCTTTTTTGGCGGATTTATCTAGTTTAGCGAGTAGAAAATATGCCCAGGATAAGAGTAATACCAGCATACACATGGCGCCGAATAAAAACCAAACAATCATATAATTCTCCTAAACAGTTGACGAAAAGGTTGTTTATAGTTACAATGAAAGTAACGATCCTTATATATATCATTATAATGATAGGACGGATTAAAATCAAGGTTCGTTTGTCGGGAAGGGTTCTTTCGGAACTGTTTTTCCGGCAAAATGTTTCACAAAAAAAAGTATGTACGGAGGATAAATGCTACTGACAATGTCGTCTTTTATTGGCTGTACCGCACTTGTGCTGGGCGTGTCGTATTACCTAACACGAAAGAAAGATACATCTTCTTCAGAAGGGTATTTTTTGGCGGGTAGAGGTTTAACGGGGTGGGTAATTGCCGCCTCTTTGTTACTGACCAACTTGTCCACAGAACAGATGGTTGGGCTGAACGGACAAGGATATATGTTTAACATTTCCGGTATGGGCTACGAAGTAGGTGCTTCTATAACACTGATCATCGTTGCCTTTTATTTTTTACCGCGTTACTTGCGTAAAGGATATGCGACCATTCCGGATTTTATCGGCGAACGTTATGACGGTGCTACCAAACAATTCGTAAACTTTTTGTTTTTAGCGGGCTATGTGCTCGTTCTGTTGCCGACGGTATTATATTCCGGTGCTATCGGAATGGGTGGTATCTTTGATATTATGGGTCAGTTCCACCTGTCGCCGATGATGGCAATTATTGTGGTTGTGGTAGCCATTGGTATTTTAGGTTGTCTTTATACGATTTTCGGCGGACTTCGCATTATGGCCATTGCGGATACCTTAAACGGTATCGGGCTTCTTATCGGCGGTTTTATGGTGCCGTTGTTTGCCTTGTCGTATGTCGGAGACGGAAGCATTATCGGCGGTCTTACCGAAGTGGTGAAAGCCCATCCGGAAAAATTCAACGCTATCGGCGGTCCCTCGGATCCGGTTCCGTTTACCACTATGTTTACGGGGATGTTGCTTGTAAACTTATTCTATTGGGGTTGTAACCAAACGATTATTCAGCGTGCGTTAGCCGCCAAAAACTTAAAGGAAGGTCAAAAAGGTTTGCTGTTGTGCGCGATTTTCAAATTGTTTGGTCCGCTTTATTTAATCATCCCCGGTATTATTGCCTTCCATATTTTCCAAGATAATCCGTTGAAAGTAGGGGATATGGCCTACCCCATGTTGGTAAAAACGGTATTGCCGTTCTACCTGCTCGGTTTCTTCGCGGCGGTGTTGTTCGGAGCCATTTTAAGTTCGTTTAACGCGGCTTTGAACTCTACTTCTACGTTGTTCATGTTGAACATTTATAAGCCGCTTATTAAACCGACGGCTACGGATCATGAACTCGTTACCAAAGGGAAATATGTCGGTGTTATTTTGGCGATTTTCTCCATGTGTGTGGCCCCGCTGATTGCGATGGCGCCGTCCGGCTTGTTTAACTATTTACAGATGGTAAACGGTTTTTACAATGTACCGATTTTCACCTTGATTATTATCGGTATGCTTAATAAAACCGCACCGGCTTGGTCTGCCAAAGTAACCTTGATTTTCTTTATGATCGGTTACGGGCTTACGCAGTTAGGCGTTATTAAGACGGGATTACACTTCCTTCACATCCTGGCAATCTTGTTTGCCTGCTCGGTTGTGTTTATGGTCTTGATGGGCAAGTTCTTCCCGGCCAAAACCGCCTACGACGATTCCAAAGATTTACACGTAGTGGATACGACTTTCTGGAATAAAGGGGTTGTAGTCAGCGTGGCGATTGTATTATGTGTTTTTGGAATTTATGTGCTGTTCTCTTCATTGGGAATTGCTGCATAACAGTATTTGTTTCAAAAAAGCGGACGCTTGGTCGTCCGCTTTTTTGTTGGTAAATGCGGTAAAACTTGTTATAATAAGGGAAACGGAGTAATTTATGACAGAAGAATATAAACGCATTAACATTATGGAAGATAACCCGCAGGTACAGGTTCCGCAAACACAACAGGAACCCCCTGCCGAAGAAAAAGTAGAATATGCCACACTGTCGGAGCGTTTTATCGCGCTGCTTATTGACTACGGTTTCATTTTTCTTTCGCTTCAATTTTTGGCGTCTTTGTATTTTAAATTTATCGCACCGAACGATAATTCCGTTAATTCCTTTATAGCCGTTATTATCATTATTAACGTGATTTTTATCATCTATGAAACCGTTTTTTCCTGTGGCGGCCGAGCAACGCTGGGAAAAGCATTGGTAGGGATATCCGTTGTCCGTGCCGACGAAAGCGACTATTTGTCGTGGTTCCGCGCATTTTTACGGGTTATCGGTTATTACATTAGCTTGGGATTGTTGGGATGCGGTTTTTTGTGGGCTATATTTGACACGCGCCACCGTTCACTCCATGATTTGATAGGGGGGAGTGTGGTCATTGAAAGACGTCAAAAAGGTTTTGGCGAAAAACTTTTATTGCGCGGGGTGGGAATTATACTGCTTATGGCGTTTTCCTATTTTTTCTATAATAATCTGTTTGGCGGAAAAGGGTGGAGAGAACAATATAAAGTGCACCGTGCGGAAGAGTGCTTAAACCAACTCGGCCTTTTGGAGTTTTCGCACAAACGGTTGTACGGACACTACACGAAAGATTATTTGCGTTTAATGTTGTTGTCGGGTGATCCGGTCCGGTTCCAGCGCGATTTGAACAAGTGTCTTATGCCGAAAGGACTTAAAATCGGCGTTACGGAAGATTCCTTCAAAATATCCGCATACGCGCGCAACTCGGCGCATACGCAAGTAATTTATTCGCGTCCGTAAGATTGGTAATTATAAAAAAATATCCTCCGGTTTGTGCCGGAGGATATTTTTTATACAAGGGGTTTAGTGTATTTTTTTGAGCGTTAATACGCCTTCTTCAAAAAACCACTCTTCCGTCAAATCGCCGGTTTCGTTAAATTTTTTTGTAACGCCGTGCGGTTTTCCGTCTTTGTGGGGGGAGATTAACGCAATCGTACCGTTCGGGTGGTAGATGATTTTATCGCCCACCAATTTATCGTTTTTGTAGGTACATTCCGAGCGCAAATCTCCGTCGGGAGTGTAAATTTTACACGGTCCATTTAAAAAACCCTGCTTATATTCACACGATTCCAATATTTTACCGTCTGCGTAATATTTGATTTGTTTTCCGTCCTGTACGTCATCTACGTACGAGAACTCTTTGTATAAACGGCCCGACGGATGAAAAATGCGTACTTTGCCTTGTAACATACCGAAAACGTAGTGTTTCTCAATGTTTACTTTGCCGTTTTCAAAATAGATTTTACAGACACCGTTACGTTGCCCGTTTTTGATTTCACATTCAAAATAAACTTTGCCGTTGTCAAAAAATTCCCGCGCTACCCCGTTGGGCAACTTTCCCGTATGTTTCTGGATGTCCAGATTTTTATCAAGTGTTTCGGAATATACTTCTTTTCCGTCCACGTAATAAGTGCGGATAAACCCTTCTTGCGCAGCACTTCCGCCGATGCTGGTTGTTTTGCGTACCATGTCCGCCATATTATGACTCCTTCGTGATGGCTTGTGCGGCACAAAAGCCGCTCGCCCATGCAAAATGTAAATTAAAACCGCCGCTGATACCCGCTACATCTAATAATTCGCCTGTAATAAACAAATTCGGGCAACGGAGGGACTCTAATGTATTATAATTTATTTCACGCAAATTTACACCCCCTATCGCAATCATGGCCTCGTTCCACCCGCGCAAAGCTGTGACGGTGGCAGGCCAGCGGACAACTGTTTCAAATGTATGTTGTAGGGCGGCGGGGGATTGTTCGTTCATGGCTTTATTTTTGCGCAGTCCCTTAAAATCAATCAGCAAATTGGCAATGGATTCATGTAACAGCCCGGCGAAAAAATCCTTCGGTTTCCGGCAGGAGAATTGTTTCATGCGTTGGCAAAAAAATGCGTTCGGATTGGTAAGTTGCGGCAAGAAATTGATAGAAAGGGGAACGTTCCCTTCTTCAAGCGCGCGGGAAACCGCCGCACTGATATTGAGGGCGGCAGGTCCGTTGATACCGTAGTTGGTAAAGATAATTTCCCCGTCCGCCGTTGCGGCCGGTTGAGTGGCGGCAGAGACGGTAACTTGTGCGCGGATACCTGTCAAACGGGAGAAATTTTCTTTTAGCACAAGTCCGCTCAAAGCAGGTTTCGGCATTACAATTGTATGTCCGAGCGAGCGGGCCAATTCGTAACCGCGTTGTGTGCCGCTTACCTGCGGATAGGCGCACGAGCCACAGGAAAGGACTACCTTTTTGGCTTGGAAGGAAAGACCGTTTTGCGTGCGAACGGTAAAAAGTTTTCCTTTTTGGATATGTACGGCTTCCTGGTTATAAAAGATGTCGGCATCTGTTTCCGCAAGGGCCGCTTTGAGGGCATCTGTTACGGCGGTGGCTTTGTTCGTTTGCGGAAAGAAACGTCCTTTTGATTCTTCCGTATAAAGAACCCCTAGTTTATCAAAGTAGGCCAAGCAATCTTCAAATGAAAAATGTTGTAAAACGGAGTTGATAAGGGAAGGATCCGCTTGGTATTTGTCCGCGGATAAGTAACGGTTGGTAAAGTTACATCTTCCGTTTCCGCTGACGAGGATTTTCCGTCCGGGAAGGGCGGATTTCTCCAGCACAAGCACTTTTTTTGGGGCGCGCGCACACTCCAGCGCGCAAATCAGTCCGCTGGCACCGGCACCTATAATGATGACATCATATATTTCCGTCGTATGGCTCATAGAAATAGTGTAGCATAAAATAAGGGATATTTTATATACTATACATATTCCGGGGATATGTGCGGAATAAATCTTGAAATTTTAGAAGGAAACCGTATAATTTATATAAGGAGAACTATTATGAAAATTTTATTACTGTCTGTAATGTTGCTGACCGTCAGTCCGCTTTTTGCTTTTGAAGTGGTCAACACGGGCCGCGCCACTTTTGGCGAGGCGTCGTCGGAACAAGGTGAAAATAAACAAACGGTTCCCGGTATGCGCACTTTTAGTAATTACGCCGCCCAATCCATAAAAAATAATTGGAATAAAGCGTCGGAAGCAAAGCAGTTATCGTCTGCGCCCGCGGCGAAAACGTCCCGCCCTCAACAACAGGCGCAAAAACAGGACAAAGATGTAGATGCCGCTTTTACGCCTAATATTCAACTTCCCGGGGCAAATGACGGCCAAGCGGCGCAAGCCGCCGGAGGAAAAAAGGCGGCGGCCTCGGTAACGGAAAAGGATAAAAAACAAACCGGTACCAACACGAAAAATGCCCAAAATGCACTTGTCCCTTCCGATCAGGGACAGGAGGCAGCTGCCCAAATGCAACAGCAACAACAAATGTTGGCGGCACAGCAGGATCCCGCTAAATTGTTACAAAGCGTACAGGGGATGATGGGCGGTGCCGGAGGCGGAAAAGGCGGCATGCCGGATATTTCCGCGTTGATGGGCAGTTTAGGTGGAGGAGGAGCAGCCGCCGCACAAACGCAGCTCAAAAAATAATATGGCTATGAGAAAATATTTTGTTGTTGGTCTTTTAGTATTGCCCATGGTGTTGGCGGCCGCTCCGGTGGCGCAGAAAGGAAGGGCTGTCTCTCGTCCGGTAACGGAGGAGGGGGTATTTAGACCGACGACCCAAGACCAGGGCGGTATTGTGCGCCATACAACCAAGGGCGCGGTTGTCCACCCTACTACAACAGATGGTGTGGTAAGACCTACTACGGAAAGTAAGGGGGGGAACGCTGCCTCCGGTGCCGGTTCGGCGGCTCCCGCTGCGGCTACAAGTTCGTCAAAAAAGGGGAAGAATAAATCCGGTTCTTCTGCCGCTAAAGCGGGGGATGCCAACAAGGCGGCCCCCATCAGCAACAATATAACGGGCTTATCTAAAGTGAAAGAAGATGTCCCTTCCGATCCGTTGTTGGATGCGGCCCGCAATAAAGTAGATTTGTCCGGTAACTTACAGGCGATTGCTCCGAAAACGAATATTTCGGAGAAGAATTTGTCAAAAAATGTAAAAAACGAAGTTAATAAAAATAACTCAAACAACAAAAAGAAGTAAAAACGTATTGATAAATTTGGGATAAAAAGTAAGCAGGGGGAGAATAGAAAACATTCTCCCCTTTGTTTGTATGAAGGTTTACCGTTTTCCTTAAAATAGGTTTTTATTCTCAAGAGTTTCTGTCAAGGTTCTTTCGTCCCGTTCGTCACCCCGCAGTGTTGGTATGCGGGATATAGTGGTGGGTGTTTCGGTGTGATGATCGCTAATATAGTAACAGTAAAAAAGATTGCGGAGAAATACGCAAACGATAAAATAGGAAATTATGACGGTTATCAAGCATTGCTTGTTCTGACGGAGCATGGCAAGAAGAAAACTTGGCTATTAACCGGACATGATATTGATGAAAATTTAGACAAAAAAAGACACTAGGTGAAGATAGCAAGAGCAGGCCTACATCTATCTCTACGCAACTGCCGCCTATGCGTGCTCGTCAACAGTTGGTTGCTAGTGTCGTAAAAATATAATGAACCCAAAGAATGAGAGAGATTGATGAACTGTCTCCCATTTTGGGCAGACGACAGAGATGATTTCTCTTCTGCTCTTGGGTTCTGAAGATAGTGTAAGTAATTTTTACGGATTTGTCAAATTAGTAAATGTACCAAAGGTGGGGGAGAAAAAAATAATGGTTCTTCCCCCGATTTTTTGCTTATTTATTCCCCTATTTGCGTCTTTATAAGTATTTCCCCTACCCTTGTGTGATACGGGAAAAGGATATCACGACACACGACACACGGCTCTGCTTGTGTTGCGCGTAGAGATCTTGGCCTGCCTGCGGAAAGCCACCTTGTTGCTTTTCCCATACCTTTGTGGTGGGTTTTGCCGAATTTCCCAAACCCGCTAAACGCCGATTTTGATTTGCCCCATACCCTAGGTACACCCAAATTGAATTTGAAGGAGCCCTAAAAGCCCCAAATTTGATTTGCCCCATATCTAACTACCCTAAAATGTAAAATCAAGGCCGTTTTTGCGTTTTTCAAAATTAGTCTGTTTTTTAACAAAACAGTAAAAAAATGACCCTAAAAATATGGGGAAAAACTATATAAAAAAGACCCCTTTTTTAACAAAACTTTTTTCAAAAACACAGCCGTTTTTCTTTGGGTATTTTTCGCCACTTTAGTGCTAGAAAACAAAATATAATATTATTTGTAATTTTTTATATAAAAATAATTAAATAATATATAAAATAAATAAAAATATAATTTTTATTATAGGTTAAGAAAAAACGGTTTTTTATCCCATTTAGTTAACATAATATAAATTATCGTTAGTTATACGGACCCGGACAAATACCCCTCTTTTGTCTAAAATCGGCACCATTTTATAAACCGGTTGTAAACCGATTTTTCGGTAGGTAATTCCCAGCAAAAACTGCGTTGTAAAGGAAGTTAGAAATGGGGAAAAACTTAATAATGTTTACAAGATTTTCCTTTTTGGAGTGGGAAAGAAGTAAAAAACGGGGTAAAAATAAAAATACTTATTTTTTAAATATTTTTTAAAAATAGGGTTTTCCCCCATTTTTCTACTTATCAGACAGTTTTTCAGCCAAAGCAAAGGCCTTGGCGAACCCTTGATCGCTTAGTTTATAGGTACGGCTCCGTTTGGCGCCTTGCGATATCAAAATACCGCTTTCCAGTTCCCCCGCCAGCAAGCGGTCTAACCGTTTGGGGAGTGTAAGCCCGGATTCTTGAATAGATTTGCTTAATTCCAGTGCGCTGTAAGCCGGCTTTTTGAGGAGTGCCCGTGCGCCCGCTAAAAGGAGAAAAATGGCCTCTTGGATCGTGATTTTGAATTTTTGGCGCAGATATACGCGGGTTCCGTCCTCCCGTATGATGCGTTCCCATACGCGCGTAGGAGAAATCGTCGGGACCGCGGATTGGCCCGCAGCCGTTCCGGTTTCGGGCGCTTTAGGGTAGAAATTGGCGGCAAGCGGCGCGGGGTTTTGCGGTTGGGCGGGCGGCATTTGTGCCGGTGCGGTTTTACCAAGCAAAGACAGAAAGTAGTTGCGTTGCTGTTCTACAAAATTTTGGCTCCCTTCGGCTTCAAATTCTTCCCCTCCGGCAAAGCGTATGCGGATTTTTGTTTTGTTTTCTTCAGTCATAAATAACTCCTCCGGCGCATAAGTTATCCACGCGGGTTATCCCCCGTCATTGTCATATAATACACTTTTTATTGTTTTATGTCAATAAAAATCTTTTTATGTCCGTTTTATGTCAAAATCTGTTTATAAGGCCTATTTCTTAGACGGTAAAACGGGGTATTTTTAGTGAAAAATATAAGTCAATAAATTAGAATTTTAGTAAAAACGGGGTAACAAAAACAGGAAGGATTTATCATTTAAAGACCCGGTTGGTAAAAAACGGGTTAATTTTGCTCCGCGAAAAAAACGGATTTTGGCAAGCAAGATGATTTAAATTTTAGCTCAAAAATGCCTTTCGCAAAATCGCCTTCAATTTTGCGAAGAAAAATAAAAACCGGTTTTCCCCCATTTTGGGGTGTTTGGGTACGGAAAAAATAAAACAGGGCAGTCGGGATGTTGGAAAAATTCCAAAAATAGTAAAATAGTGATATGAAAGATTTTGCTTCCCCCCTTTTAAAGTGGTACCGCCGTTACGGCCGTGATCTGCCTTGGCGGTGGACGAAAGACCCTTATTTGATTTGGCTTTCGGAAATCATTTTACAGCAGACCCGCGTATCGCAGGGGACCGCGTATTATCTACATTTTGCTAAAAAATATCCCACCCCCCTTGCTTTGGCGTCCGCTTCGGAAGATGACGTGTTAAAATCCTGGCAGGGGTTAGGATATTATTCCCGCGCGCGCAATTTACACGCGGCGGCTAAAAGTATGAACGGGAAGTTCCCCGCCACTTACGAGGGTGTCCGCGCTCTTAAGGGCGTGGGCGATTATACGGCGGCGGCGATTTGTTCTATCGCCTACAATATGCCTTATGCGGTGGTGGACGGGAACGTGTACCGTGTATTGGCGCGGTTTTTTGATATAGATACGCCAATAGATTCAACGGAAGGTAAAAAGGAGTTTTCCGCGCTGGCGCAAAAGCTACTTCCCCAAAAATACGCCGGAGAATATAATCAGGCGATTATGGATTTCGGCGCGACGGTATGTATGCCGCAAAATCCGCAATGCGCGAACTGTCCGCTTGCTAAAAAGTGCGCCGCCTATCAAAAAAGCCGTCAGGACGTGTTGCCCGTCAAATCCAAAACGACAAAGATTTCCGCGCGTTACTTTCACTATATATATGCGGAACAGGGGCAATATATGTGGCTTCACAAGCGGGGCGGCGGCGATATTTGGCAGGGACTTTACGAGTTACCTCTGATAGAAACGGCTGATGAAAAACAACCGGTTTGTGCGTGGGCAGCGGAAATGAAACCCGTCGGAAAACCGCTAAAGCACGTTTTATCGCACCAAATTATCTACGCGCGTATGTACAAGGCGAAAATTCCCCTTTCCAAAAAAGTGCCGAACGGGTTTATTCGTATTAAGAAGGCGGATTTCCAAAAATATGCCGTTCCGCGTCTCGTGCAGAAATTAGCGGAGCAGATATAAAAACAGGCGGGTTTTGTACCCGCCCGTTTCAAATCGCCGTATCGGCCTATTCCCTTGCGCCGGCCTGTTTTAAAAGAGATATAATTTCGGGATGATTCTTCTTTACGGCTCTTGTTAGGGCGGTCTCTCCTTTATCATCTTTCGCGTTGACGTCCGCACCTTTTTCCAAAAGAAGTTTTACGAGTGCTGTGTGCCCATATTTGACCGCTCCCATAAGAGGGGTTGCCCCATTGTTATGTGTTTTTGCGTTAATGTCAGCTCCGGCGGAAAGTAGTATTTCGGCAACGTTTGTTCGGCCTTCTCCACATGCCCAAGTTAGGGCAGTATAGTTTTCTTTATCTTTCGCATTGACATCGGCTCCATTTTCTAATAGGAGTTGGACCGTGCTTTCATATCCTCTTTCGCTTGCCCCCATCAAAGGCGTAAGGCCGAGTTCTTTTTCTTTTGCGTTTACATCAGCCCCATATTTAAGTAAAAGCCGAATAATGGGATCGGATCCTTGTAACGCGGCGCATATAATCAATGGATTCCCTTTTTCATCGGTTTGATTGGCGTTTGCTCCATGTTCAAGGTAGTAAGCCACTGTTTTTTCATCTCCTATTTTGACGGATTCCCAAAGGGTGGGTTGTTTCTCGCATGCCCAAAATAACGTTACGGTCAACAGTAGTACAAGCGCAGATTTAATCTTCATATAATCCCCTTACTTAATAAAATATACAACGTATTTTAGCAAAAAACAGGCGGGTTTTGTGCCCGCCTGTTTCAAATCGCCGTATCGGCCTATTCCTTTGCGCCGGATTCTTGTAAAAGTTTTGCCGTTTCTTCGTTGTTTCTTTCTTTGGCTAGCTGTAAGGCCGTTTTGCCTTTTTTGTTTTTGGCGTTTACGTTTGCGCCGTGTTCAATAAGCAGTTTGGCGTTTTCGGTGTGTCCCGCCACACTTGCCGACATTAAGGCCGTCCAATTCTCGTCTTCTTTGACGGCGTTTACCTTAGCCCCTTTTTCTAAAAGAAGTTGTACTGTTTCGGGGGAGCACTTGGCACTTGCTACCATTAAAGCGGTTAATCCCTTTTTGGCGGGGATATTTACGTCGGCTCCGTTGTCTATGAGCAGTTTGACGATTTCGTCTTGCCCATACATGCTCGCATCCAGCAAGGCCGTAATTCCTAAAGAACCTTGCCCGTTGATCTTCGCACCGTTTGCCAGAAGCAGTTTTACCGTGTCCGCATGCCCGTCCCAGCAAGCAACATTTAAGGCGGTACTTCCTGAAGTATTTTCTTGCGCGTGGATATCTGCCCCGTTTTCCAAAAGAAGTTTGGCAGTTTCGGTATGCCCATACATACTGGCACCCATTAGTGCCGTCACGTCATCTTTTGTTTTTGCGTTTATATCCGCGCCGTTTTCCAGCAGCAGTTTAGCAACTTTTGTGTTCCCATAGACGCTCGCCACCAACAAAACTGTGCTATTATCTTTATCCCTTGCGTTGACGTCCGCGCCGTTTTTAATCAAAAGTTCTGTCACGGGGACGGAACCTTGTTTGGCGGCAAACATAATTAACGGATTCCCTTTTTCGTCGGTTTGGTTGGCATTTTCTCCGCGTTTAAGGAAGTCGGATACCGCTTTTTCATCTCCTGCTTTGACGGCGTCCAAAATGGTAGGTTGTTTCCCGCACGCACAAAACAGAGTTGCGGCCAGTATTAGTACGGGCACGGATTTAAGCTTCATAAAATTTCCCTCTTAAAAAGAATTATATAAAGCTATTTTAGCAAAAACCGAGATACATTTTTATAATTCGTTGACGCCGGCGTCGGCGGCCGTCTTTTTCAAGATGGCGGCGGATTCCTGTAAGAGTTTTGTTTCTTTTCCGTCCAGCGAAATCGGCATTTGAAGTTCTATCCCTTTGCGCCCGACGATGGCCGGCATGCTCATTGTGATGTCTGTGATTCCGTGTGCGCCGTGCATCATATTGGAAACGGGTAAAACGGATTTTTCGTCGCGGATAATTGCCTCGCAGATACGTTTGACCGCCATGGCAATTCCGTAATAGGTAGCTTTTTTGCGGGCGATAATTTCGTACGCGCTCATTTTGACTTCCTGTGCGATACGTTCCATGGCTTCTTGGTGGGCGAAATGACCGCGTACTTCGCAAAATTTGTTTATCGGTACACCTGCGATATTGGCCGTGCTCCAAACGGGGATTTCACTGTCACCGTGTTCTCCGACGATAAATGCGTGTACGCTGCGGCTGTCCACGCCTAAATGGTTCCCCAGATTTTCGCGAAAGCGTGCCGTATCTAACACGGTTCCCGAGCCGATTACATGCGCTTCGGGCAGTCCGCTTAATTTGAACGCGGTATAGGTTAAAATATCAACGGGATTGGCTACAACGAGCAAAATTCCTTTGTAATTACGCTTGGCGATTTCGGGGATAATACTTTTGAAAATACCGACGTTTTTCTGTACTAAATCTAACCGCGTTTCGCCGGGTTTTTGGTTGGCGCCCGCCGTGATAACAATGATGGCGGCGTCGGTGATGTCGTCGTAATCTCCGGCGTAAATGTGCATCGGGCGGGAATAAACTTCCCCGTGTGAAATATCCATGGCTTCCCCTTCGGCTTTGTTTTTATCGGCATCCAAAAGCACCATTTCCGAGAAAAGGCCGCTCTGCATAAGGGCAAAGGCAGAGGCCGCCCCCACAAATCCGCAGCCGATAACGGCTACTTTCCGGTCGTTCACTTCACAATTTTTCATACGGTTATTCCCTCCTTGTTTTCTATATTATATAAAAGAAAAAGACCCGCTTTAAGCGGGCCTTTTTAATTAGTTTTTGATTTAGAATTTATAACCGAACGTCAAAGCAATCATATCGCTTCTGCCTTCGGAGTATTTTACAGGAAGATTGCCGGATTGGTTGTTACTGTCCCCGGTTAAATCTTTCCCGAAAAGGTGCGTGTAAGCCATATCCACGCTCCAAGTGTCGGCCGAGTAGCCGAAACCGGCGCTGACTAAATGGCGGTCGTCCACCGGTACGAGCGTATCCATTGACGAGGAATTGATCGGGGATTTATCAAACACATATCCGGCGCGTAACGCCCAATTTTTCGTGAGCATATATTCGGTTCCGAGGTTTAAGCGGTACGTGTCTTTATACAGTTTTTTATTGTGGATGGTCGGGGCCGATTCCGTATCGGTATATTCAATGACGATTTGATCGTACGAACTCCAGAAAACGCCCATTATGCCGCCTTCCACTACCCATTTTTCCGTCGGCTGAAAAGAGAGCCCGAAGGAAAGACTGTCCGGCAGGTTAATCGCACCGGAAACGGGCGCGTGGCGCATAGCCGGTGTGGTTAAGGTGGTACCGGTAGAGGTGTGGATGTATCCGTGTAAGTTTTGTTTTACTTTCGTGCGGTACAAGGCACCCAACGCCCATTTTTCAGCCCATTCGGGACGGTAGGTAAAGGAGTAGTTTCCCCCCCAGCTGATACCGGTTCCGTGGATTTCATAAGAACTGCCGGCGGGAGCAAGCGCGTTCGTATTTTGGGTAAAATCAATCGTCATGGCCTCTAAACCCATGGCAAGAGACACCTGTTCGCTGGCTTTGACGGCTACTGTCGGTGTAAAAGAAATCGTTTCCAATTTGACTTTATAAGCCAAGAAACTTCCCGTCCATGTTTGGTAATTTTTGTAAGTACCGCCGAGTCCGTAGCGGGAAAAAGCACCTAGTCCAAAGGAAATATCGTCGTTCCATTTGTGCGTAACGTACATATTGGGCAAAATCCACGTATCTTTTTCAAGTGTGCGCGAATCGCCGTTGACGGTTGTTTTGGCGTGTGCCTGAACGGCGGTGGCGCCTAATTGGACTTGCGTTCCTTCCAATGCCGTAATCAAAGACGGGTTAATTGCTAACGAAGCGGGTTCCGCTTTGTTGGCCATTACAGATCCGCCCATAGCGGTAGAACGACCGCTGTATTCATACAGGGCAAAACCCGCACCGTAAACGGTGTTTACCGTCAGTGCGAAAAGCATTACTGCTGTTAATTTTTTTATCATAAGGTTTGTTTTCTCCTAAACACAATAGACCCCGCAAAGAGTGTTTTGCGGGGCGATTTTTATTTTTGTAAAGCGGCTAATTTTTCTTTGGCTACTTTTCCGAAATAAGAATTAGCATAGTCGGTAAGCAGTAGCGTATAGGCATCTATGGCTTCTTGCTTATTGCCGGCAAGTTCTTGGCTCATGGCAAGCGTGAAATAGGCCTGCGGAAGCGCAAAACTTTTCGGATTGTTCGCAATAAAATCAGTTATGACTTCTACGGAACCTTTGTAATCGTTTGTGGCTTGTAAGGCCGCTGCTAACGATAAAATAGCGTCCGTGCGGACCATTTCGTTTTTAACGGTTGTAAGCGGGCGATATACGTCAATGGATTGGGCAAAATTTTCGCGGGCATACAAAAAATCACCTTTGAACAACTGCCCGTACAAGGCGGCAGGAGTGTTTGGAAATTTTTGTGAGATTTCGTCAAACTTGGCAAAAGCGTCGGCTTCCCCGTTCGTTGCAAAGGCCACTTGGGCTTTGTAATAAGCCGCCCACGATTCTTCGGCTACTTTCTTTTGATGGGCGACGACGGCATAGCCGATCAGTCCGGCTACGAGTAAAATAAGAGCGCCCGTCCAGATAGCCGATTTGCGTTTGTTGTAAAACGCTATCGTACCGTCTAAAAAGGCGAGTAAAGTGTCTTTTTCCTGCACAGGCGCAGGTTGTGTATTTTTTCTCATACCTATATTATATAAAATTAAAGGCGTGCGGAAAACTAATCCAGATTTTCCATCTCGCTTTCGGTCAGCTGGCGGCACTCAATTCCGTTTTTATTGAGGAACACAATTCCTTCCTGACTGCGGTCGTACGTGTTTTTATAAAACACTTTCCGAATGCCCGCATTGGTAATCACTTTGGCACAATGTACGCACGGCGACCAAGTAACATAGATCGTTGCCCCCTGCGTGGCAATACCGTTTTTGGCGGCAAACGCAATGGCGTTTTGCTCGGCGTGGAGTTCCTGCTCAATGGACCATTGGCCGTGTAAATCGTAAAAGGTTTTGCTGGCTAAAAAATCTTCAAACGTGGGGTATTGGTCCTTATAGTTTTCATACACTTGTAAGAAATTTTCCTCACAGTGCATCTGCCCGGTGGGCGTACCGTTAAACCCCATACTGATTACACGGTTATCCTTTACCAAAAGCGCGCCTACATGTAAGCGGCAACAGGTGGATTGTTCCGCCACCAGCTCTGCCATTTTAATAAAAAGACGATGTTTGTTTCGCATAATTTTTTACCATTTTTTAAATACAAAAAATACGGCCGCCACTAAACATAAAAATCCGGCGAAGTGGTTCCACTTAAAACTTTCCTTGAAATAAAACACCGAAAATACGGCAAAAACCGTCAGCGTGATAATTTCCTGCATTACCTTTAATTGCGTAACGGAAAAATAATCACTGCCGATTCGGTTAGCCGGCACTTGGAGGCAATATTCAAAAAAAGCAATCGCCCAGCTGGCTAAAATAACTATCCATAAGGCGCGGGACTTAAATTTGAGGTGTCCGTACCAGGCGACCGTCATAAATAAATTAGAGGCGCAAAGAAGTAGTATTGGTTTCCACATACTACTATTATATAAAAAGGACGCAATAAAAGCGGGCGCTTTTGTGTTCTATAAAAGATACTTTATTATTGGTACAATATAATTATGAGAAATTATCGTTATTTTTTAAGCTTGGGAATTTTGTTGTTTACCTTACAAACGTACGGTGAGGTAATTGCTCCGCTTCCGGACAATACCCCGTTGGAACGGATTAACTCCGTTCACGGTGTTGCAGTAGTGGCCGGTACGGACGGGAAACCGTTGCCGGACATTACGGGGAAGTTATCCTTAAACGATTGTGTGGATCTGGCGCTTGCCAACAGCCCTGCCGCGGTCAGCGCACAACTACAAAAGGAGTCCGCGCAAGTGGAAGTGAATTTGGCAAAAAGTGAATTTCTGCCGACGGCGTCTGCGGGTGCGAGCGAAAGTTATAACACGCACAAGGCGGGTTCCCTTCCGACGAACGAATCGTCTGCCTCTAACGTATATGCGGAAGCGACGCTCTCTATAAGAGGTATAACGGAAATTGCCCGCAACGTCAAAATGAAACAGGTTTCGCTTCAGCAAGCGGAGTTGCGTTTGGAAAATGTACGCAACGATATTATCCGCAAAGTAAAGAAAAGTTATTACGCGCTCCTTTCCGCCAACCGCGCGGTAGAAATCCGCATGCAATCGCGTGATGTGTATAAAGAACAGTATGAACGTACGTCGGAATATTTCCGCTTGGGGTTACGTCCGAAAGTGGATGTTACAACGGCGGAAGTTAATTTGAATAACGAAGAACTGCGTTTAATCCGCGCGAAAAACGCGGTGAAAACAGCATCGGCTTCGCTGGCCAATGTGCTCGGCGTTACAACGGCGCGGCTCCTAGATATAGAAGAAATTAACGATTTTGATAAATTTGAAATTTCGTTGGAAGATGCCGTACAGACGGCCTATGCCAACCGGCCGGACGTGGATTCTTCCCGTTTGGATGTAACGCTGGGGCAGATGCGGCTAAACCAAGCCAAAGCGGCGTTTTTTCCGACGTTCTCGTTCTCGGCGGGGTTTTCAAAAACCGGAGATACGTTTAAGTTGGATAACGAAGACGCGCGTTTATCCGTTGGCGTGGAACTCCCCCTGTTCAGTGCGTTTAAGACGTATAACGGCGTGAAACAAGCCAAAATTTCGTTAGAAAATATTCAAAATACGAACCGCAGTTTGCTCAATGATGTATTTTTGGAAGTACAAAACGCTTACATCAAAATGGAGGAAGCCGCGGAAAGTATTCCGATAGCGGAACTCAATGCGGAAAAAGCCAAAGAAAATTTGGAACTTGCGCAAGGCCGCTATAACGAAGGTATCGGCGATATTATTGAACTCAAAGATGCCGAAGCGGCTTATACGGATGCGGAAATCAGTTTGCTCTCCGCCCGTTATGATTACGGCTCTGCCGTAGCCGATTTAAAACAAGCAATGGGGACTTACTAATATGAAAAAAATAATAATTATTGTAGCATTTGTGGTGTTGGTAGCCGGTGCGTGGGGAATTAAAAAGCGTTTCTTTTCGCGCCCGTCAATGCCGCCTTACAGAATAGCCAAGGTACAAAAAGGCGATATCGCCGATTTGGTGGAGGCCTCCGGCCCGATTAACCCGGTGAATACCACGCAGGTCGGTGCGCTTGTTTCCGGCGAAATCCTGAAAATTTATGTGGATTATAACAGCGAGGTCAAAAAGGGCGATTTGATGGCCATTATTGATCAAACGCAAATTTTGGCAAGTTTGGAAGAAGCGAAGGCAAGTCTTTCTTCCGCCAAGGAAAGTTATGCTTCCGTCAAAAAAGCGTACGATTTGGCAGAACTGAATTACGAACGGTACAAAACATTGTACGAGAAAAATTACGTTTCCAAAGTAAATTTGGAAGAGTACGAACTTTCCTACGCCAATGCCAAAAGTTCGCTCAATTCCGCGCAAGCCAGCGTTGTGCGCGCACAGTCCAACTTGGAAACGGCCAAGAAAAATCTGTCTAATACGAAGATTGTTTCCCCGATTGACGGAGTGGTACTCACGCGGAAGGTAAGCGAAGGACAGACCATTACCGCCGGGTTTTCCACACCGGAACTGTTTGTCGTGGCGCAGGATTTAACCAAGATGCAGATTGAAGCCAAAGTATCGGAAGCCGATATTGTAAAAATTAAATCCGGTCAGCATGCTTCGTTTACGCTGGACGGTTATGTAGGCGAAAAATTCCAAGGTGTCGTCCGTCAGGTGCGTACCAATTATGTGGATACGTCTTCCGGATCCAGTTCGTCCAGCAGTACGTCTTATACCGTAATTGTGGATGTGGATAATACGGATTTACGTTTGAAACCCGGTATGACGGCCACGATGACCATTTACACGCAGGAAAAGAAAGATGTGTTGTTAGTACCGAACGAAGCGTTGCGTTTCTCCCCCTCCACCAATAAGAAAACGTATGAAAATACGGGTGTGTGGAAATTACAACGCGGAAAAGAACCGAGCCGCGTGGACGTAAATATCGGTATTATTGCCACGAAAAATACGGAAATTACTGGCGGAGAGATTGCGGAAGGCGATTTGGTGATCGTCGGTGAAAATAATTTGAAGGCAACGGGTACTACCTCTATGATGCCGCCGCGAGGCGGTGGCGGCGGAAGACGCCGTTAAGGAGAGCGGTTATGGCCTTAATTGATACACGCGACTTATACAAAATCTATACCGTTGGGGATGTGGAAGTAAAAGCCCTCAACCGTGTAAGTGTGTCCATTGAAAAAGGCGAATTTGTGGCGGTAATGGGTCCGTCGGGATCCGGCAAATCTACGTTTATGAATATTTTAGGTTGTTTGGATAAACCCACATACGGCAAGTATATTTTGGACGGTATAGATATTACCGCAACGGATTTATCTAAACTTGCGGGGGTGCGGAACCGTAAAATCGGATTTGTGTTTCAGGGGTTTAACCTGATTAAACGTACGACCGCTATTGAAAACGTGGAACTGCCGATGATTTACAATCACACGCCGGCCGCCGAACGGCACAAAAAGGCCATGGATGCGTTGATAGCCGTAGGGCTTGAAAAACGGGCGTACCACTTGCCGAACCAACTTTCCGGCGGTCAACAACAGCGCGTGGCGATTGCGCGCAGTTTGGTGTGCGACGCGCCCATTATCTTTGCGGACGAGCCGACGGGAAATTTGGATACGAAAATGAGTATTGAAGTAATGGAACTATTCACGCGGCTTAACAAAGAAATGGGTAAAACCATTATTCTTATTACGCACGAGCCGGATATTGCGGAGTACGCTTCGCGCTTAATTAAATTTAAGGACGGGCAGAAAATCAGTGATGAGGTGAAAAAATGATAGATTCTTTGTATGCTATTTTTAAGATTTCCTTAAAATCTATTTTCGCCAATAAAATGCGTGCCGCGCTGACGAGTTTAGGTATTATTATCGGTGTGGCGGCGGTTATCGCGGTGCTTTCCGTCGGTTCGGCTACCAAGAAAAGCGTTACGGACCGCTTTTCCAATATGGGAACGAACATTATTTTTCTGCGCCAGCCGTGGGATTTGGACGAAAGTATTTCTTCGCCGAAGGACGTTACCATGGATGACGTGGTGGCTATTCGCGAAATTAAAGGCGTATCTGCCGCCGCGCCGTATATTCAGGCCAGCTTTAATGTGAAATACAAAAATACGAGCGTCGGTTTAAGCGTACTGGCTACCGATACGGATATTTTTAAGGCGTATGATTGGAGCGTGGAAAAAGGGCGTTCTTTTTCAGATAAAGAAATTGCCGATTACTCACAAGTAATGGTAATCGGTGCCACATCCGCCAAGACGATTTTTGGAGATGTTGACCCGCTGAATAAAACGGTGGTATTGGATAGTATCCCTTTTAAGGTGGTGGGTGTCACTAAAAAGACGGGTTCCAGCGGTTTTGGGTTTAATATAGACGAAGGCGCGCTGATTCCTTATACCACCAGCAAGGTAAAAATGAGCGGCAATACGGCTAAGCGCCGCGCGTTGGACCGCGTTGTAATCAAAGTGGAAGATTTTAACACGATTGAAAATACCAAGGTGGATATTCAAAATTCCGTGCGTAATACGCACCACATCCACCCGCTCGGGAAAGATGATTTCCAATTAGACGATTTTGCCTCGTTTGTGGAACAAGCCAAAAGTACGGCTACCATGCTTAGTTTGTTCTTAGGTATTATCGGGGCGGTTTCGCTACTTGTCGGCGGTATCGGGGTCATGAATATTATGCTTGTTTCGGTGACGGAACGTACACGCGAAATCGGTATCCGCATGGCTATCGGTGCGACGAGCTGGAATATCCTCTTACAGTTTTTGGTGGAATCCGTGACGCTTTCCTGTATGGGCGGACTTATCGGGATTATAGTAGGGGTTGTCGGTACACTTATTGTTTCCAAATATATGTCCCTTTCGGCTGATTTAAGTATATGGTCCATTTTAGTATCGGCCGGTTTTTCCGCCGCGACAGGAATTTCCTTCGGGTGTTATCCTGCTTATAAGGCCTCGCGTTTAACGCCGATAGATGCCTTGCGGTATGAATAAGGTTTGTGAACGGTATTAAAAATCCCCGCTTTATGCGGGGATTTTTTACGGCTTTTCCGCGGTGTTGCCGGATTGCCGAAAGAAGTTCCGAAAACTGTTCCATCTGCCGTTGGCTTGTCGGTTTAAATTGCTTGTCAGGCGTTCTACCCGGTTGAATAATCCCGTAGAGAAAAACGCAAGTACCGCCGGAATCGCAATCAGCGCAACGGAGGTTGCCTGCGACGAGGCAATAAGACCTGCGTTTACCAAACTTTGCGCGATAGACGTAAATAAGAACGGCCCGATAGAACAGGAAATAGAACTTGCCACAATAAGCGACGTAAGCCGGTCTTGCGTGCCGGGATTTCTGGCGGTACGCGCAAACGACAGCGTAAAAGAGGTGGAAATTCCGAGTTCCGATATAAACAAGGCAAGCGTCAGCAGACTGACATTATTTACAAATCCCCAGGCGGCAAGTCCACCTATCGCCCCGATAGATGTGGCAATACTTAAATTGCGGTTGGGAAACCACCTTAAAAATCCGCTCGCCAAGAACCGCCCCATCACGAAAGGAACGGCAAATTGCGTGAGCCCTAATAAGTATTGCGAGGCCGCGTTTTCAACCAGCGAAGGCAGTAATAATAAGTATCCGCCGTTATAAGCCGTTTCCACCGCGTTCATAAGAAAAAGTGCCCCGAGAAACGGAGGCGTGCTTCGGTCGTTACGAAATAAGCGGACGTAAGCGTTGTTGTTGAACTTCTTTTTGAGAGATCCGGACACTTCTGACGGAGTTTCCGGCTTTACGGAAACGGGCCTTGTGTTGGGAATCCCGGAAAAATTGAGTCCGGCGGCGGCCACGGCAACGAAAGGAATTGCCATGAGAAACGGAGCACTCCAATCTAACCCCAGCACGCTGGTAGCGAGGAAGGGAAACGCATACGAACTTAACATCCCGGCGGAACGGCTTAATTCTATAAATGCCCCGCGTTGTTGGCGGACAAAATCGGTTACGTTAGGGCTGATTTCCGTCATAGCAGGGCCGACGGAACTGTGAATAAATACTCCCCCTAAACTGGCCGTAGTCAGCGCTCCTAAAATACTCCAAAAATGTGCCGTTGAATTTGCCCAGGGTACAAAATTCCCATTTAGTCCCAAAAATGTTGCGCCTGCCAAAAAACTACTGCCCATTAAAATAAGCCCGGTGTTCATAGCTGCGCGGCGGCCTATTTTTTCTTTTAACCAATCGGAAAAGAATGTCCCGACGGAGTAAGGAAAATAGGTGGCAACGGGTATCAAAATATTTTCTTCCAAGGACAAATTTAAAGCATCGCCCAAACTTGCCATAATGGGCGGTCCGACTTCCAACCCGATTACGAACGCAGTCGCATTTAAACTGAGTTTTTGGAAAAAAGTGGCATCTTTCTTCGGCGTATTCCCCCCGCCCGCTTGCGCGGGAACCGGTGGAACGGACGGTGGTGGCGGCACATTGATTCCGGAATTGGGGGCGGTACGTACGGCAGGTTTCGGGGTGGGTATGTTGGTTGCCACCTTCGGTTTGACCGGTTTTTGGGCCGGTTTAGCCGGTGTCCGTGCGGATTGGCGGGCGCTCCGTTGCGGGACTGTTCGTACAGGTTTGCGGGCGTTTTGTTGTACGGTGGTCCGCGCGGTTGCCCGCGGTTGTTTTACGTTTCCCGTTGCGGTCGTTTGTTTTGGGGCGGCCGGTGGTTGCGGACGGCCTTTTGATAGTGCGGAAAGATCCAAATTCATATACCAAGCAGTTGCCTGTTTGGACGGATTGGCGGCATTTACCGTCAGTTTGCCAAAGGGATATAAAACCGCCGCATAGACTAATCCGTGCGTATTTCCTGCGGGTTTGGGTAATCGCAGGTCTAATTTCCGTTCCGTTAAAAATTGGTTAATTCCTTGCCACAGTAAGGATTGGTCTTTTGTTAAATCGGCGACTTCCACCACCTCTTTGTAGGCCTTCATCTTCAGTAATGCCCGCACGACGGTAGTTGTTATAAGCGGTGAAATCGGCGTATCAGCCGTCTTTTTGTAGATGTTTAGCAAAAGGGGCGCATCTGTCTTGGCGGTACCGCATAAACCGAGTAGCGAAATACCGTTGATAAGGTTTGTCACGCTTTCCAGCACGGGTTTATTGGCGGGAACCGCTAACTGGCCGGCGGTTAGGTTAGACGCAGACTGCCGAAGAAGGACGGCCGCTTGTTCGTCTATCTGTTTTTTGAGTACGGAGGTGGATTTGGAAAAATCGTTGAAGGAAGGATCTTTCAGCAGTTGTTTATGTTGGTCCAAAAGGGTTAAGAGTTCCTCCCGATTGACCGCACGCGTGACGGATACGGATAAGTCGGCTCCTTCCTTCCCTACGGGATATTGCCATTTGGGAGTATTTGCGGCGGCATTACTCCCCCACCCTGCGACGGACGAGACGGCTGTGCCTTTTATAAATTGTTGGGTGTATCGTTCCGCAACGGTGGCGGACAGGGCCGCCGGTACCCCCTTTTGGGCGGCGGTTCTGATCCCCTGTGCGGCGCTCGGCAGTGAATGGACGAATATTAATTGAATACTTAAAATAATAGCAATTGTCTTTTTCATTTTTTGGGCCTAAAAAAACCCGCCCAATCAAGAATTGGGCGGGTTTGTAGAATAAAGCAAAATAAACTATTCCTTACAAACTCCCCCTGTCTCCGTACGGCGAACAGCACGCATAAGTTCCGCGTTCATAGAACGGAACCCGGTGTGTTTGGAGTGCGACATAAGAGTGTTTGTAAAAATCATATTCAATTAAAAATTCCTTATAATAACAACTCGTAAATGATAACAAATTTGAAAAATTCTTACAATAAATTTTTTACAATATAAAAAAGATGCAATAAATTTATAAAGGATTGTGTTATAGAGATATGGATCCGAAATTGACCGGCAAAAGTGACGATGAACTCGTCGTGCTCTTTCAAAAAACAGGTTCGGACAAGGCCTTTGAAGAAATAGTAATACGGTATAAGAATTCTTTATACCAATACATATTGTCCATGGTGAAGGACGAAGGTGCCGCAGGCGATTTGTTTCAGGAAGTGTTTTTAAGTTTCTTCCGCCACGCAGATTCGTACTCGGCCCAAGGGAAGTTTAAAAGTTGGCTGTTTTTGACGGCCCGAAATAAGGTGCTTAATTATTTTCGGGATACTAGACAACCCCTGTCACTTGACCAAACGGATGAGGACGGTAACTTTGTTTTCTACGATACGCTGGGGGACGATCAGCCGTCTTTACTAGATGCCTTATCCGCACAGGAATTGGCAGAGCAAATCCGCCAAGTTTCCTTGAAGTTACCGCCGAATCAGCGTGAAGTGATTTATTTGCGGCAGTATTTATCTTTTAAGGAAATCGCGGAAGTAGTAAACCGCCCTCTCGGCACGGTATTAGCCGATTGCCACAGAGGTATTCAAAAAATGCAGCAGTTGCTGCAGGCACATATTGCCAAGTGAGTTACGTATGAAATGTGAAAATATTTTTTTGTATGTAAACGGGGAATTAGACGCAAGCGAAAGCGCCGCGTTTAAGGAACATTTACAAAAGTGTCCTGCGTGCCGTCGGCAGCTGCAGTTTTTAGAACAGGCAGATGCGGCGTTGGCGGCAAAAGCGGCTCCGGAAGAAGTAGTGAACCGCCTGTTTGCCAAAACAACACGCAGAAAACATTTTTTGACCGGTTGGAAGCCGGTGCTGGCAGGGGTATTAGCCGCAAGTGTGTTAGGGTTTTTATTTCTGCCTTCTTCGGACAATGACGCTGCGATCCGTTCGGAAGTATTGGCGTATATGCAGTATAATTTAGATGAGGATTACCAAAATTTTGCCAGCGACTTGGCATTATTTGAAAGTGAATTTTAGGAGGATACGGTATGAAAAAATTAGTACTTACAGTAGCGGCAGGTTTATTTGTCCTGCCTGTGTTAGCGGCAGATAATCCTGTCCAAGCGCCTGCCACCGAACAAGTGCAAAGCGCTGACCGCCCCGGGGATGAAGCGTCCCGCCACGAGGCCTTCCAAAAAGCCCATAAGGAACAAATGGAAAAAATGAAGGCCACACGGGAAAAAGCCGAAAAGTTAGTTAAGGAATATAACGGACTGAAAGCCGGCAAAAAGAAAGATGCTAAAAAGAAGGAAATTGTGGAATTAGTGGCTTCTATCCACGAAGAGCAACTTCTTTTCAAAGAGAAACAGTTGGCTTCGTTTGAAGAACGCTTAAACTTGATGAAAAAAGGTTTTCAGGAAGAAAGTGCGCCGGAAGCCAAGCAACTGTGGGCAGACCAAAAGGCCGCAGAGTTGATTGAAAATAACGGAGACGTAAAAGTGGTATTCGGCCCTGCCAAACAAGGCCCCGGCATGAAAGGCCCTGACGGAAAACGCGGCCCGAAAGGTTTTAAGGGCGGTAAAAAGGGCCCCCGCGGATTCGGCGGTATGAAAAAAGGACAATTACCTCCTCCGCCTCCGCCGGTAGATGAGAATTAACAAAAAATCAGTAAAGTAAAAGACCCCCGGTGTTATACTGGGGGTTTTGTATGTGATGTTTGCGTGGCAGTTGTTTTGGTTGTTTTAACCTTGATTGGGAACCTATCTGCGTGGTTTTACATCGTTGTTGCTCTTTGTCATGCTGAATTTATTTCAGCATCTTGCTTTTGTGAAATAAGGAGAATCTTATTTATAACGGCAAGACCCTGAAACAAGTTCAGGGTGACAAACTTAACATCTATCGGTGATGATCCTTGTTTTTGTAACGGCAAGACCCTGACAACGAATAGACCCCGCATTACAACCCTGCGGGGCGCGGTCAAGCGGTGAGGACCGCGGTTCAGGGTGACAAATTATAACGGCTAGATACTGAAATAAATTCAGGGAGACAAATTTAACGGCTGCCTATGAAGGGATAAAGGAAAAGAATAATAAAAAACCGTCTTTTATAAAATAGCAAAGCCCCGCGTCGGCGGGGCTTTGTTTACGAAAACTTATTTTGTGTTACTGTTTTTTTACACATGTAAGTAATCTTTTATTTGAGATGTAGGGTTCATAGTATATGATTTCTTCTTTTCCCCCTTTACAACTATGTTCAGGCAGACATGTTCCGCTCTGAACGGTGGCGCCGGTACCGCAAATGCCTACATACTCGTCTTCGTTGTTGTTATCATAGCAATCACATGTATAGGACGCATACGGTTTTCCTTTAACTCCTAGCGTAGCAGGGTCTTTGAAGCACTTGTAAGCACAGGTATCTCCTGGGGTGCACTTAGTACCACACAACTGCTCATCAGTCTTGTCAGAGGGACACTGCGGAACTTTTTCGAGGTCATACTGATTCACAGGTGTGTATTTTCTATGGCCTTGAACTACCCTTTCACCCCGAGACGTCGCTCCTTTCTTACATACACAGCCATCTTGATCGGAACGAAAATCAGTGTACAAACTAACAGGTGGCACATATTCTCTGTCAAAAGATTCGGCATACACATCTCCAGGACTCTCCACGTCTATTTCGTCTATGTTCCAATTCGTACAATGCCCCGGGGTTCCTCCTACGCCGGTTTTCACCGTGCGGCGTACGCGTTTTGCATAGTACGCTTCTTGGAGGTTTATAATTTTGGGAATGAACTTGGTATTCTTCGCCGTTTTAGCATAACCACACACTAAATAAGTGCGAAACTTATCGTCCGTCCCTTTAAGTTGTTGCCAGTGGGCACCTGCTTCACATTCTCTAATGATAGCTGACGAGTTTTTAAAAGGTATCTGATTCGTTTCGCTCGTTATTTGAGGAAAAAGCTGAAAACGATCGTTCTCATTGATGTATAACTTTCCCACGTGTAAACTCTCTACGGGGTTGCTAATATTTTGAATACGCAGATTGCCGCCGAACGAAAGAATAATATTATCACGGATCGGATAAGAATTCCCATCAAGTCTACCGAGGACTATATTTTTTATGGAAACTTCATTTACTTTCCCGATGGCCAATCCCCCGTTTAGGTTAACGGTATCTGTCGCGAGCGGGCAACTTTCGGTGGTATCGGTCCCAACGGTGAGTAAACACTTGGTACTTGTTCCCATATCCAAACGGTTATTTAGATACATGTTCCCGTAGGAAGCGTACGGAATCGGGAAATAGGATACCATGTCGATTGTATCCTGTGCTGCCATGAGAGGTAAACCGCACAGCAAACTCATCAATAATAACAGAGTTTTCCTTGTCATAATTTCTCCTTAACTAATTCAAAACGACCCACAAACACAATATACTTATTTGTAACAATCCTTAAAAGCAGACAAATTTTTACTGCCTAAGTATATTATACTGAAAAATTTTATTTTAGCAACTCTGCCCACGCATCTCTTTCGTTTTTCAACGAAGTTTTAGCGCTCTTGACCTGCTTTTGTATTTGGTCTTGTACCGCGTCCGTGACCGACTTATTGCCGCTGGCAACGTCTGCTACTGTTTTGGCTTGTTGGTAGCTGTCTTTGGCCTGTTGTAATTGCGCGCGGGTCTCTGCGGCTTTTTGAAGGGCTTCATCCAACGTCATAATCTGTATGGTGGAACCTTCGGCTTCTGTGCCGGTGGTGGCGCATCCTGCTACGGCAAAGGCGGCCAAAAGTGTTACGAAAAGTATTTTTTTCATATTGTCTCCTTGTATTTTGTAAACCTATTTTTATTTTATAAATTTCTACTTTACTACGCAATATTTTATTCGTAAATTGCTACAATAAACGTATGAACACACTACAAGAAGCATCTTCTATCATTAAAAACGCCGAGTACGGCGTAGTATTTACGGGCGCAGGTGTCAGCGTGGAAAGCGGCATTGCGCCTTTTACGGGTGCGGGCGGTTTGTGGAACCAATACGACCCGAAGTTCATTGAGATTAACTTTTTTCTTTCCGATCCGAAACGCAGTTGGCAAGAAATGAAGAAAATCTTTTTTACGGATATGGATGAGGCGTTGCCCAATAAAGCACACGAAGTGATTGCCCGGTTAGAGCAAAAAGGTTATGTGCGCGGGGTGATCACCCAAAATATAGACGGACTTCACCAAAAGGCGGGATCCGTAAACGTACAGGAGTTTCACGGAACGATTAAGACGCTTTCCTGTCAACGGTGTTTGCGGAAATATAAGTTGGAGGACGTGAATATAGAGGAAGTTCCCCCCGTTTGTATGTGCGGCGGCGTACTGAAGCCGGATTTCGTGTTTTACGGGGAGGGTATTCCTCCGCGTGCGTATGACAAATCATTGGAAATGGCCCAAAATGCCGACGTGATGCTGATTGTCGGTACGGCGGGGCAGGTAATGCCGGCGTGTAGTTTGCCGCTTATTGCCAAGCAATTCGGTGCTAAAATTATAGAGATAAATCCGCAAAAGTCCGCCTTTACGGACAGTATTACGGATTTGTATTTTCAGCAGAAGGCAACGGAATTTTTCACCGCGTTGGAAAAAGAATTGTTTTAATAAAAAAGCCCTCGTTACGAGGGCTTTTTTGCGATTGGGTTGTTTTCAAAATTTTGTCATTTCTTCCCGTACGGTTTCTTCGGTGTGTTTCATAGCGGACAGTGTTTTTTCAAACAGTTCGTCTAACGTCCAACCCAGCATTTCGGCTCCCTGTGTGATAATTTCGCGGGAACAGCCGGCGGCAAATTTTTTATCTTTGAATTTCTTTTTAAGACTGGATACTTCCATATCACTGACACTTTTGGACGGGCGCATCCGCGCCGCCGCCCCGATAAGGCCTGTCAGTTCATCAACCGCAAACAACACTTTTTCCATGGTATGTTCTGGTTTTATATCCACACAAATTCCGTAACCGTGCGAACAAACGGCACGTACCAATTTTTCTTCCGCGTTGATTTCTCGGAGGAGTTCCGGCGCTTTTTTACAATGTTCACTCGGAAATTGCTCAAAATCTATATCGTGGAGCAGTCCGCATAGTGCCCAAAAGTCGGCTTCGTCCGCATACCCTAACGTAACGGCTAAATCCTTCATAACGGCTTCCACGGTGAAGGCATGTAATAAGTGAAAATGCTCTTTGTTGTATTTTTGAAGAAGTGCTATTGTTTGTTCGCGTGTGTTCATAAAAAGTCCTAAAAATAAAAAAGCCGCCCTTTCTTTGGGAGAGGGCGGCGAATCGTGAAATTATCTTTTCGTCGGCAGGATAAAGAAAATCAATAAGATGATAATCCCGATCACCGGTACGAGGGAGATAAGCAACCACCAACCGCTTTTTTTAATATCATGTAAGCGGCGCACGGAGATGGCCAGAGAAGGCAACAGAGCGGCCAATCCGGCAAGACCTGCAATGATACCTCCGATTGCCCCCAAAACGGCTGCTAATATGGAGAGAATTATTCCCGCAATCCACAAAAACAGTACGAATAACCAGAACTGCTTGAGGTTAGCACGACCTGAAAAATCAATGTAGTGCTTTTTAAATACGTCTAATAAATATGTTTGTATCATTTTCATATGAATTCTCCTAACTATTAGATTGTACAATTAAAAGCGGTTTTTCGGCAATTATTCGACCGGATTTACGGGCACCATCTGATTAACTGTTTTTCTTCTTTTGCGTTTAGCCCGAAAAGGGCCGCGGCCAAACTGTCGGCCTGTTGTTCCAAGTCGGTAGAATTTTGGTGTTGTTTTTTTGCGAAAAATATCTTTTTTGCCAGCGTTTCCATTTGCCGTTTTTGTTTTTTTGTACAGACGGGTATCGGCAGATTTTTTAGCGGTTCGCTATAAAGTTCCAGCAAGTTTCCTTTGCGTTTGCCTTTATAAAATAACCACAGGTAATAAAGTTTTGTATTGAGTAACCCGAGCAGAAACAAAAGCGAAAAATTCTTCTTCGGGGAAGAAATAAAATAAACGTCCGAACTTGCGTACCATGCTTTCGGACAATACGCAAAAATGTTACGTCCCGCACGATGCGGAATCACTAATTTTTCCCCCTCAAAATCCATTTTTCGCCGTACGGAGCCGAACCAATAATTTCCCTTTTGAAGTTGGTGCTGGATACCGTTGTTATTTTGTCTGCGCGCGAGAAGGACTTTTTTGAATTGTGCCAAGTGGGCGCGTAAATGCGGGTAAACGGAAAAATCGGTATTTCGGTCGTTGGGATAGAAAAAATCAATCAGCCGGTACTTCGGCTCTGTGTTCGGTACATAGGGAAAGATATCGGAATTTTTAAAGAACGGTTTTAATCGCCGTTTTTCTTTCGCAGAGAGCGGCAATTTGCGGGCTTCTTCGTTCGTCAGCACAAAAACGCCTCTCCCTTTATAAGAAGCCGGTAAATGATGTTGGCGGATATGTGCGGCGGAAATTTTATCACATCCCGTCATAAGTCCGTTGGAAATAGACGCAATTTCTCCGAGCGGGCACGCGGCATTTTGTTCTATTTTCCGAAGGACGGCGGATACAAACGGTTGCTCGTTTTCCGAGCGGGTCGTTAAATAGTGGGACTCCGTCGTGAAAAGCGCGTCTTGCGCGAGCGGTGTTGCGGGTAATCCTACCAAACAAGAGGTTTTCGTTTTCCCCTTTTTGAAAACGGAAAGCAGTGTGTGCTGGGCGGTATCGGGAAATAATTTTTGATTTTCAAAATTGATCAGCCGCAAAAAGGTACTTTCATTTTTGAGGTGTTGCCGCAAAAAACGTCCGCCCGCCGAAGTGGAAAAGTACGGTGTTGTTAAAAAACCGGCTACACCGTCCGGACGGAGAATCCGCAACGTTAAAAAGAAAAATAAGTAAATTAAATCGCTTTTTGGCGTAATGTAATTTTTCCAAACGGGGTTTTGGCGTAAAGCGGTAAAAATTTCTTTATTGTTTTTTTGCCCGACGTACGGCGGATTGGAAAGCACGATATCAAAACCGCCCTTTTCAAATACCGCAGGGAATTTTTCTTCCCAAACGGTGCGGTTATTTTGAATAGTTAAGGCATCTTCGCACAGGGTGTGAAGCGGTATATTTTTTCTTCCGGTCAGCAAATCGGCGCGGTACTGAAAATCCGTCAGGGCATTTTGGGAAATATCGGCCGCATACAAATTATGTTGTAGAATTTCGCCCAGCAGCACGTTTTTGGAAGTACGCGGCGAAAGTTGCCCGCGCAAATCCGCCAGCTGCAACGCAAAGGGAATTAAAAGCCCGCCCGTTCCGGCGGCAGGGTCACAAACCGTTATATTTTTAAGCAAAACTTTGAGTTGCTTTTTTTGCGTATCGGAAAGGGTTTCTACGGAAGAAAACGGTATATTCAGCACCGTTTGGATAAATGAAAAAAGCGTTTCCCGCGCAAGTAAATCCGCCAACGGAAAAGGCGTATAAAATGCGCCTTGTTTTTTGCGTAAACACGTGGATTGCTCGCGCAGTAATCCTAAAATTTCGGGTGTAAAAGCGTGCGGTGTTCCCTCTGGTTGAATCGGTAAGGGTGTTAAAATTTTTTGTGTTTCTTCGGCAAGTTCCGGCGGCAAAACACAAGGCATATTAAAAAATTTATGAAGAAGTACGCGGTGAACCGTGTCAAACGTTTCCGCTTTCGAAGAAGAAAATGGACGGCAAATGCGTAATAGGTCGGACAATACTTTTTTATTCATTTCGGTTTTTCCGCGTATAAAAGAACAAAAAAGGCAGACGTAAGGGCCTGCCTTTTTTGTCGGTAAAAAGATTATTTCAATTTCTTTCCCTGTTCCAAGAGTAACGTATAAGTGGTAATATCCGTTACTTCGGCAGGGCCGAAAAATTGAATCGGGCCGGGGAATACAAACAAGTCTTCCACCGCCCATACGGCGCGCCATTTGGATAAATATTTAAACGGCTCGCCTTTGAGTTCCACGAGGGCTTTTTTGATGACGGGTTTTTCCTTCCCTTTGCGCCGTTCAATGTTCATCATCATGGTAAGCGGAATACCGCCGACTTCCCAATCCTGCGCTTTTTTGGTCAATTTGCGTACGGAAGATAAATAGCCCGAGCATTTGTTGAGCGCGAGCACCGCCGCGTTATAACCGAGCGCATAGGTGTAGTTGGCATCAAATGTGGACGGCACACCGCAACGGCCTTCGTAGCCGAAGAAGTGGGTAATCGCGGAGAATTTGCCCGTGTATTTGCCGGCTTTCTTCATTTCGGCAAGTTTCGTGCGGATCATTTCCACTAATAATTTTTCCGTCTCAATGAGGGAAACTTGTACGTTGCCGTGCGGATCGCGGTCCAGCATTAACTGGCTGGCGATACCGGCGGGTAACGATTTCATTAAGTCGGCGAGTTTGGCCGGCAATTTGGAAAGGATAAATTCCTTCTTTTCCGCCAAAGTGGCAAGTTTACTAAGAGCGCTTTCATTGTCGGCAAGCGCGTCGTTCAAAGCACTGATAAGTTCCTTCATTTCGGGGATAAACTCAATCAGTCCTTCCGGAACCAGCACGATACCGTAGTTTTTGCCCGCTTTGGCGCGTTTGGCAATTAAGTCCGCCAAATTGCCTACAACTTGCCCGAGGGTCATTTTTTTGGCTAAAACTTCTTCGCCGATAAGCACCGCGTTCGGATGTGTTTTAAAGGCCACTTCCAACGTAATGTGGGAAGCACTGCGCCCCATCAAACGTACGAAGTGCCAATATTTGCGGGCGGAGTTCATATCGCGTTCAATGTTCCCGACGAGTTCCGCATAAATTTTGGTGGCGGTATCAAACCCGAAAGAGGCCTCAATATGTTTATTTTTAAGGTCGCCGTCAATCGTTTTCGGTACGCCGATAACGCTGATATCTACGCCTTGTTTTTTAAGATATTCGGCAATTACGCAGGCGTTGGTGTTGGAGTCGTCCCCCCCTACTACCACGAGGGCATCCAATTTGTTTTTAATCAAATTATCTTTTGCTGCGGCTAATTGTTCGTCGGTTTCAATTTTGGTGCGTCCGGATTGAATTAAATCAAAACCGCCGGTGTTGCGGTAATCTTTCATTAACGCGGGCGTGATTTCTATGAGTTTATTATCTACGATTCCGCTGGGGCCGCCCAAGAAACCGAACAATTTATTTTTGGAATTGGCTTTTTTGAGTCCGTCCAATAAACCGCCGATGACGTTATGTCCGCCCGGGGCTTGTCCGCCGGAAAGCACTACGCCGACGCGTACCGCTTTTTTGGTGGCGGCGCTGTTGGTACCTTTTACAAAGGTAACTTCCGGTAAACCGTACGTGTTGGGAAAAATCTTTTTAACGGTGGCCTGATCGGCGACGGATTTAGTGGCTTTGCCGAATTTGGCTTTTACGAAGCCGGGGCCTTTTTTGAGGATATTGGGCAACGTGGGTTGAAATTTTCCGCGCGCTGTCTGTAATTCAGAACAAACACATTTTTTTGTGGACATTGTGTCATCTCCTAAATAAAATAAAACGTCCTCTATATTATACAAAAAGTGTAATAAAAAAGACCGTCCGGTCGGGACGGTCTTTTATAAACGGCAATCATTTAGAATAAGAATCCTAATGTCAGCGAAGCGGCGGCTGAATTGGGAATATCCTTATTATCTATTTTAGTCGTTTTCGTGCTGACGGCTCCGGCAAGTTCTAAATAGAAATGTACCATATTAAACCCGATACCTGCCGTGTAGAACGGCGACATACTGCTTTCCGCTAAGTTCTTGTTGTAGCCGACACGGAGCGGAATATTAAACTTCGCGCTGTTGACGATATTCATTTCCAACCCTAACGCCAACTGGCGGGATTTTATATTGGCCAACATGGTATCGTTTTCGGTAACGTCAATATCTGCGGCTACGGTCATCCATTTCAGCGGATTAACTGCGGCACCGGCGCGCACTTGCGGTTTGAGTTCATATTTATCCGTGCGCCAATTACGCAAAATGGCGGCGTTTAAATCGGTCGGAGCGTTCGGGCGGTCGAATTTCGGACTGTTTAAGTTTTTCCCCGTCAACCCAAACTGCGGATTGAGGAAAATTTCGTGTCCCGTCAGTTGTGACAAATTAACCATGGCCCCTACATCAATACCGATATTGGTGCTGTTTTTCTTGTTATCGTAGGCCTTATCTAAAATATCGGAAATATCTTCATTTTCCGTCAAAACCATGACCCCGCTTTCGGCAGTATAACCGCTTAACACTTTGAAATTTCCGCCGATTTTTAAACCGGGAATTACCTGTTGTCCGTAACCTAAACCGGCTTCTGCGAAGGTGGCGGCATCAGCCATTACAAGTGTTTCATTATCTTTATAACTGCCCGTTGCGCCGGCATATTGATCCAAGACTTCTGCCGCGCCGCCCATGTTGGAGGTGGCAACCCCGATAGCATCCAAAATTTGTTGATCGGTGGCGCCTCTGTCGTGGGCCGCGTTTACAAACGCATTTGCCAACTGCGTAGAGTTGGCATAAGAACCGCCTAAAAGTGTGTTCAAGGCGTTAAAAACGCCGTGAGAATCAATGGATTGTGCCAAAGCGGTAGCGGCATCTTGTTGGGCGGTGGTAGTAGGCGTAGAGGTGGCCCCTAACGTAAGGCCGGTAGCACCGGTACCGAATTGAATATTTTTAGTATCTATGACCGGCGTAATAGAACCTGTACCGAGTGCGCGTACGCCAATGGCAAAATTTTTAATTTTAAGCCCCGCGCCTGCGTTGGCGTTGACTAAAGCTCCCATATCTTTTCCCAGCATTTGGGAAATACTGTTCAACCCCTTAAACAACGTGCTGATGTCTTCGGCGCTGGCTTTGCTGTTTGAGTCAATGGCCGTTTTTAACGCCTTGTACTGGTCGGACATATCGGTCAAATCCCGCACGCCTTCCAATACGTTTTTGGTGGTCTCCAAACTTCCCCCCGCACCAATAAGTAACCCTGACTCGTTGGCATCTTCTTCCTGGGCAAGCCCCGCAGGGTTCCAATATTGGGCATCCGGCCCGTAAGCCGTTGCCACACCGGCACCGCCCATCCCCATAGCGCGTGTACCGACTAACTGCCACGATTGCGCGAACCCGGTCTGTACCGTTACTACGGCGCAAAACACGAGTGCGGCGCGAATATATTTTGCGTACATAAACTCTCCTTTATAAGAAATAACAGATACTATATTATGATAAACTCGCTTAAAAACTGTCAAGATTTATAAGCGGTTACAAATAAAAACTCTGCCAAAAACTTGGCAGAGTTCAGACGGTAAAACTTTACCCCCAATGGGAATCGAACCTATATCATCCGCTTAGAAGGCGGGTGCTCTATCCATTGAGCTATGGGGGCCAAATCTTTCTTATATTCTACCAAAAAGCAAAAAAATATTCAAAAATTTGAGTTTTTTCGGCCACCTTTTCGGTTTGCTTTTTAGAATTAGATTTACTAGAATTAAAATAACGTCGCTGAAGTAAATAAAAAGACGAAATTTTTCCCCCGCGCCTGTGAAGGAGCGGTTTTCAGCGTTGTTTACGGAATAGCCAAATAGAAATGGGGAGGCCATCTATGAAAGTGTTAATTTTAGCCGGGGGTTTGGGGTCCCGCTTGAGTGAAGAAACGAGTTTGAAACCTAAACCTATGGTGGAAGTCGGCGGTTATCCGATTTTATGGCACATCATGAAAATCTATTCCTATTACGGGTTTAACGATTTTGTTATTTTGACCGGTTATAAATCCCACGTTATCAAAGAATATTTTGTCAATTATTACCAGCGCTATTCCGATATTTCCGTTAATATGGTTACCAATACGGTAACCGTTCATAAAACCCGTCAGGAACCGTGGAACGTAACTATGCTTTACACCGGTCAGAACACCATGACGGGCGGACGTATTAAAAAAGCCGCTTCTTATGTAGGAAATGAGCCGTTTTTACTGACGTACGGGGACGGCGTGAGTGATGTGGATATTTCTAAATTGATAGAAGATCATAAATCTTCGGGCAAGTTAATCACCATGACGGCCGTTCGGCCTTCGGGGCGTTTTGGGGTGCTGTCTATTGATGATAAAAATACGGTTACCTCTTTTATAGAAAAACCCAAAGGCGACGGCGGGTGGATTAACGGCGGGTTCTTTGTGTGCCAGCCGGAAGTAATGGATTATATTGACGAGGGCGACGACGTTATTTTTGAGCGTACGCCGCTTGAAAAATTAGCCAAGGCAGGGCAGTTACACGCGTATAAGCACGACGGATTTTGGCAGCCGATGGATACCTTGCGGGATAAAATACAGTTGACGGATATGTGGCATTCCGGGAAGGCCCCGTGGAAAAAATGGGAGAATTAAAAATGTTCCAAAACGTATATAAAGGAAAGCGCGTGCTTGTTACCGGACATACCGGTTTTAAAGGCGGTTGGCTGGTGTTGTGGCTCAAGGAATTAGGCGCGGAAGTTTGTGGTTATTCGCTTTCCCCGAATACAAGCCCGAGTTTATTTGAAGCCGTACAAGTTTCCGATGGGATTTTATCGGTTATCGGCGATATTCGGGACAGGGAATTATTAAATAAAACATTTCAAAATTTTAAGCCGGAATTTGTCTTTCATTTAGCCGCCCAACCTTTGGTGCGGCTTTCGTATGCGGAGCCGGTTTTAACGTACGAAACAAACGTCATCGGCACGTTAAACGTGTTGGAAGCCGCCCGCCAATGCGGTACGGTAAAAGCGTTTGTGAATATCACGACCGATAAATGCTACGAGAATAAAGAAATTGCCCGCGGTTACAAGGAAGACGAACCTATGGGCGGTTACGATATGTATTCTTCGTCAAAGGGATGCGTGGAAATTTTGTCGGCCTCGTACCGCCGTTGTTTTTTACAGGAAGAAAATTATGCGCTGGCAACCGCACGCGCCGGAAATGTAATCGGCGGCGGCGATTGGGCGTTGGACCGTTTAATTCCGGATTGTGTACGCAGTATTGAGGCCGGAAAAGAAATAGAAATCCGCAATCCCGCTTCCACCCGTCCGTGGCAGCACGTGTTGGAGCCGCTTTCCGGTTATTTACTGCTCGGGCAACTGCTCTACACCCAAGGAAAAAAATTTGCCGAAGGGTTTAACCTCGGCCCGAATCCGGACAGTGTACTGACGGTAGCGGAAGTAGCGAAACAAGTGGTGGCGGCGTACGGAAAAGGTGCCGTTCACGTACACAAACGCGATAATTTACACGAAGCCAATTTACTGATGTTGGATATCACAAAAGCGAAGACCGTTTTGGGTTGGGTTCCCACCTATACAGCACACCAAGCCGTTGAAAAAACGGTAGCGTGGTATAAACGCTTTTATCAAGGGGAAGCCATGCGGCCTTTTACCTTACAGCAAATTCACGAATACGAAGAGAAAATCACATGGAAAAAGAATTAAGACAAGCCGTTAAAGAGGCCGCCCGCGCTTATTTCCGCCAAGTACACGGCGGTAAAAGAGATTTTAAATATATCCCCCCGTCCGGCAAATTATTAGATGAAAACGATTTGCTTAATATGATTGAGGCCAGCTTGGATATGTGGCTGACCGCCGGCCGTTTTAATGACCAATTTGAACAAGAATTTGCCCGATTTTTAGGTGTCAAATTTGCCCTGTCCACTAATTCCGGTTCGTCGGCCAATTTGCTGGCGTTATCGGCTTTGACTTCGCATAAATTAGGCGAAAAACGCTTGAAAAAAGGGGACGAGGTAATTACGGTAGCTGCCGGATTCCCGACGACGGTAAACCCGATTATCCAACAGGGATTAATCCCCGTATTTGTGGATTGTGAAATCGGCACTTACAACATTAAAGCGGAACAGATAGAGGCGGCCTTATCGCCCAAAACAAAAGCCGTTTTTGTCGCCCATACATTAGGAAATATGTTTGATATGGGTACTATTTTATCTATCTGTGAAAAACATAATTTGTGGCTGATAGAAGATTCCTGCGACGCATTGGGCGCGGAGTGGAAAGGCAAAAAGGCCGGCACGATCGGGCATATCGGCACATATAGTTTTTATCCGGCACACCATTTGACTATGGGTGAGGGCGGCGCGGTTGTTACGAACGACCCGCAACTTTACCGCATTATTTTATCCTTCAGAGATTGGGGACGCGATTGCTGGTGTAAACCCGGGACAGACAATACCTGTAAAAACCGTTTTAATATGAAGCTGGGCAATTTGCCGTTCGGATATGACCATAAATATACGTATTCGCACGTCGGATTTAATTTGAAAATTACCGATTGGCAGGCCGCTATCGGCGTCAGCCAGGTAAAAAAATTGCCCGCGTATATCCAAAAACGTACGGACAATGCGGCATATTTGACAAATGCTTTGTCGGATTTGACGGATTATCTTATCTTGCCCGTTGTACAGGAAAATGTGAAACCGTCTTGGTTTGGCTATTTGATTTCCGTTAAAGAGACGGCCCCTTTTACCAAACAGCAGTTAGTGGAATATTTGGAAGAGCACGGTATCGGCACGCGGCAATTATTCGCCGGCAATTTACTGCGCCAGCCGATGATGACGGAAGATGAAATTGCGCTCCGTATCGGCAATTCCCCCCTCTTAAAATCATGTGATTTGACGGAAAAGGAATATGCCCTTCTTCCCAATACGGATTTTATTATGAACCATACCTTTTGGGTAGGTACTTTCCCGGCGCTCGGCGAGGAAGAACTCGCACGGACGTCTGAAGTTATCCATCATTTTGTGAAAGAGAAAACAGGTAAATGAAAAAAATACTCCTTACAGGCGGCAACGGTTTTATCGGCAAGAATATTCGGGAGAGTTTCTTGGCCGAAAAGTACGATATTACTGCCCCGCGGAGTTTTGAGTTAAATTTAGCGGATACGGATTCGGTAGATGCGTATTTCCGCACACACAGTTTTGATGTGGTCCTTCACGCGGCCACCAAACCCGGCCACCGTAATGCCAAAGATCCGACGAATTTGTTCTATACCAACGTGCGTATGTTTGAAAACTTGGTACGCCATACAGATAAATTCGGTAAACTTATCAATTTCGGGAGCGGGGCCGTCTATGATGTGGCGGCCGATAACCGATTAGTAACGGAAGACCAAATCGGACAGCGTTGCGGAAAAGATGACCACAGTTTTTGTAAATATGTTGTTCACAAACGGATAGAAACATTGCCAAATGTGGTGGATTTAAATATTTTCGGTATTTTCGGACCGTATGAGGATTGGGAAATCCGTTTTATTTCCAATGCGATTTGTAAAACGCTTTTCGGATTGCCGATTACGCTTCGGCAAAACCGCCGTTTTAGTTATTTGTATGTGAAGGACTTAATGCCGGTGCTGGCGTATTTTATTGAAAATACCCCTCGATACAAAAGTTATAATATTACACCGGACGGCGAGACCGAACTGCTAGAGGCCGCGCAGATTGTGCGAAAAATCAGCGGCGGTGTAAGTGAAATCCGTGTAGCCAAGGAAGGTTACGGCCTTAATTATTCCGGCAGCAACGCCCGTTTAAAGGACGAGATACCGAATTTGAAGTTTACGCCGTTTGAGCAAGCGGCCGAGGAGTTATTTGCTTATTACAAAAATAATCAAAATAAGATAGATATCAATTTACTAAAAGTAGATAAATAGAGGGAGTGTTTATGAACCTGTTAGAATATAAAATGTTGGATACTTTAAAAGATTTAAAAGAGAATCACCACGTTATCGGTATTAAGGCGGAGTTTGAAGCTGAAGGTACCCGTATGGAAGAAGCACTTCGTTTGAAAGAAGTGATCACAAAGGCCGGCTTGGATTTATTTATTAAAATCGGTGGATGTGAGGCAATCAAGGATATGTTTGATGCCCGTACAATCGGTGTAAAGGGAATTGTTGGGCCGATGATTGAAACTGATTATGCTATGGTGAAGTATATCAAAGCAACTCATTTTGTGTTCCCGGAAGAAGAACGTCAGGAAATGGAATTTTTGATTAACGTAGAAACTAAAACCGGGATGAATCATTTTGATGAGATGATTGCTCGTCCGGAATTTAAAGAAATTACGGGAATAGTGCTCGGTCGTGTAGATATGACGGGTAGTATGGGACTTACACGTGAAGATATCAATTCGGAAGCGATTTTTGATATTGCGAAAATTTTGTGTGAAAAAGTACAAAAAGCAGGTAAAAAAATGGTAATTGGCGGTGGCGTATCTGCCCATTCTCTGCCCTTTTTTAAACGTTTGCCGGCCGGTGCATTGACAAAATTTGAGACACGTAAAATTATTTTTGATGCCCAAGCTGCGTTAAATGATCCAAATGCCGATAAGGGTATTTTAAAGGCGGTCGGATTTGAGTTGATGTGGTTGAAAAATAAAAGAGATTTTTACGGTATGATTTTTAAAGAAGACGCGGCCCGTATTACCATGTTGGAAGCCCGTTATAAAAAATTGATAGAAGAAGCCGGCGGACGATTGGAATAACCTATGATAAAATTATCCGATTATCTCGTTAAAAAGTTAGAGTCCTACGGGGTGCGGCACGTGTTTATGGTGACGGGCGGCGGAGCCATGCATTTGGATGACAGTTTTGGCAAAAGCAAAAAAATCCGCCGCATTTTTAACCATCATGAACAAGGTTCGGCGCTCGCGGCCGAAGGATATGCGCGTACGAACCAGCAACTTGCCGTTGCGTGTGTGACCACTGGTCCGGGCGGACTTAACTGTTTGAACGGGGTTTTCGGATCGTGGACGGATAGCGCGCCTGTTTTATTCATTTCCGGACAAGTCAAATTTTCTACTACATTATCTTCGTGCCCGCAGGTTCCGCTTCGCCAATTAGGCGATCAGGAAGTGAATATCATCCGCGTGGTAGAACCTCTTACCAAATATGCCAAAATGGTGGTAGATCCGTTAGAGATAGATGCTGTTTTGGATGAAGCGATTTATAAGGCCACGACGGGACGACCCGGGCCGGTATGGATTGACGTGCCGATAAACATACAAGCCGCTTTAATTGACCCGAAAAAATTGAAAAAGTTTCACGCACCGAAGGAAAAGATTACCAAAACGGACAACGGGGTTAAAAAAGCGGTGGCACTTTTACAAAAAGCACAGCGTCCGCTAATTGTTGCCGGGCACGGGGTTCGTTTAAGCGGTACGCAAAAAGAATTGGCAAAACTGCTTACGCAGACGAAAGTGCCCGTCGTCACTACTTTTAACGGATTTGATTTAATTCCTTCTGCTCATCCCCAATTTGCCGGACGTATCGGCACCGTAGGGCAGCGGGCCGGCAATTTTGCGTTACAAAATGCGGATGTGATTTTATTTTTAGGTACGCGCAATAATATCCGCCAAGTCAGTTATAATTGGGAAAACTTTGCTAAAAACGCTAAAAAAATTGTCGTGGACATTGACCCTGCCGAATTGAAAAAACCGACCGTACGGCCGGATTTGCCTATTTGCGGAGATTTGAAAATCGTTTTGCCCGCTTTCGTAAAAGCGTTAAAGAAACCGCTTGGATTTGCGGGATGGTTGGCGCATTGTCAAAAGTTGTTGAAAAAATATCCGCCGCTCCGGGAATTTGATATAAAACCTGCCGATAAAATCCACCCGTATTATTTTGTGGAACAGTTGGGAGAAGTGTTACCGGAAAATGCTTTAATGGTATCTTCCAACGGAACGGCCTGTGTGGCTTTTTTCCAAGCGTTGGGTTCTAAAAAAGGCCAGCGGCTTTTATTAAATTCAGGTGATGCTTCCATGGGATACGGATTACCGGCAGCTATCGGTATGTGTGCGGCCAGCGGAAAAGATACCGTTTGTTTAGAAGGCGACGGCAGTATCATGATGAATATTCAGGAATTACAAACGGTAAAAACGAATAACCTGCCTTTAAAAATTTTTATTATCAAAAACGGCGAATATATTTCCATTATCCAAACGCAACGAAACTTTTTTAACGGCCGTTTAACGGGCTGTAACGCGGCCAGCGGCGTGGAAGTGCCGGATTTTGTACAAGTGGCGAAATCTTTCGGTTTGCCGGCCGTACGTTTAAGCAAGAACCGCGAGGTACGAAAAGGAATTGAAAAAGTGCTTGCTATGAAAGGACCTGTGGTGTGCGAGTTGGATTGTACTTCGGATTATATCTTTTCCCCGAAACTTTCTTCCCGCAAACTGCCGGACGGAACAATGGTAAGCCCAACGTTGGAAGATATGTTTCCGTTCCTGGACCGCAAAGAATTTGAGGAGGCGCTTTTTTAAAGTAGCGCTAATCTGAAGGAGTTTTTCATGGTTAAAAATTTGTCGTTTTCCCATTCTAAAATGAGCATGTATAAGGAATGCCCGCAGAAGTATAAGTTTCGTTACGTACACATGCTGCCGGAAAAACCAAAATATTTCTTTGCGTTCGGTACCGCCCTTCATAGCGTAATGGAATTTATTTATAACCCAGAAAAAGTCGCATTTCCGACGTTAAAAGAAGCACTTTCTTTTTTCGAGAAAGAGTGGAATAAAACTTCCTACGAAGAAAAAGGATATGCTTCGTTGGAAAAGGAACTTGCCGGTTATGCCGAAGGCCGCCAGATTATTGAAGAATATTATGCGCTGCATGCCGCTACTTTTGCCCACCCGCTTTTGGTGGAAATGAAAAGCACATTAGAGATGGACGGTTTGAATTTGGTCAGTATTTTGGACCGTATGGACTATTTAGGGAACGGACTTGTAAAAATTTTAGATTATAAGACGGGAAAAACCGTTCAGCGCGAGCCGGACCAACTGTATATGTACCAAAAAGTGGTGGAAAATTCCCCTGTCATAAAAGCCGTTGTACAGCAGAAAGATCCCTCGGTAAAAGAGGTACGCGTGGGGCAGTTAAGTTTCTATCACTTGCCAACGCAACACGAAATGATGTTTGACCGCGCGCCGGACAAAGAAATTTTTTCTTTTTGGCAACGAGTATTGGACGTAGCGGACGCGATCCGCGCCGGCAAGTTTTCCCCCACTCCCGACGAAAATAAATGCCGCTGGTGTGATTACCGCAATATCTGTCCCGTCTATACCGGCAAGGAATATACGGGCGCGACAACAGAAACGGGCAAAAAAACAAGTACTTCCGCTCGACAGGAATTACCCCCGCTGGCCCAAGATGTACTTAGCGAAAAAATAGACCGCTGCGGCGATTTAAAAGCGCAAGCGGAAAATTTACAGCAGGAAATCCTTTCGCTGATGAAGCAAAACAATTTTTCCCGCCACTTCGGTTCTTCTTATCAGGCAGGAATTGAGCAGGAAGAAAAAATCCAGTTTACCGAGCCGGAAAAAATAGTGGAACTGCTGCGAAAAGAAAATCTTTTACAAAAAGTATTGGTGCCGACGGTAAGTACCGTTGCGGATTTGTTAAACGATCCGTCTGTTTCGGAGGAAGTGAAACAGCAAATAAAAAATCGTATCAAGCGGGAAACGTCGGACGTGCTGAAAATCACAAAAACGGAGGCGTGATATGAACAAAAAATCCCCCCACTATATCATTTCGCTGGATACCGGTACTTCCTCTTGCCGCGCGGGTGCGGTGGACGAACAGGGGCATTTGGTTTATTTGTATAAGACGGATTTAATGCCTGTGCGCGTACAGGCGGGGCGTTCGGAATATAACGCCGACATTTTGTTGGAAACGCAGTTAAAAACACTTCATAATGTGCTGGATAAAATCGGTGCGGAAAACGTCAAAGCATTAGCCGTTTCTTCCCAGCGTTCCACCGTCGTACTATGGGATAAAACAAGCGGGCGAGCATTGGCCCCCGTTTTTACGTGGGAAGACGGCCGCGCCGCCGCGGAGGCAGTCCATGCCCCTATTACGCAGGAACGTATCCATTATTTGACGGGGTTATATAAAATTCCCTTTTTTTCCGCTCCTAAAATTGCGTGGTGCTTAAACCATATCCCGCAGGTACAACAGGCGCAAGAGACGGGTTCTTTGTGTGCGGCGCCGGTAGCGTCTCACCTGATTTTTCATTTGACGAAGGGAAAGGTGTTTGCGACGGACCCTACGCTTGCCCAGCGGATGTTATTATTGGATATTCATACAAATACGTGGAGTGAAGAGGTTTGTAAGGCATTTGGCATTAAAACGGAAATCTTGCCGCAATTATTTGCTAGCGTAGATGATTACGGCTCTTACAGCTATAACGGCATAGAAATACCGATTATTGTTTGTACGGGCGATCAGCAGGCCGCTTCGTTTTCTTTATCGGAAGGCCAAACGCGTATCAACTACGGTACGGGTGCTTTTTTACTTCACCATACCGGCTCGCAGTGCGTTTTGTATCCGGGGACGTTAACTTCGCTGGGGGCATCCGTAAAAGGCCAACCGTCACAGTTTTTGTTGGAAGGAACGGTCAATGCGGCGGCAAGTTCTTTTGAGTGGCTTAAAACGCAAGGTGTGACGGTGGAGCCGAAAAATATGGACGCCTTGTGTTCGTCTTCGGAAAATCCGTTACAGATTTTATTGGCGTTCGGCGGGTTGGGATCCCCTTATTTTGATTACAAAGTATCTCCGGCGGTGGACGGTTTATCCTCCGCTACAAAACCGGCGGATTGGGCCGCGGGTGTTTGCCGCGGAATTGCGTTATTGGTGGCGGATATTGTTTATTATCTGCGTAAAAACAATCACCGGTTGGAAAATATTTTGGTGTCGGGCGGATTGTCCAACAGTACATATTTAATGCAGTTTGAGGCAGATATCTTACAAACGCAGCTCATCCGCCGACAGGAAACGGAAGGTACCCTTTTGGGGTTAGCATCCCTTGCGTGTCAAAAAAGTAACGTAGAGGCGGAACAGGGCATTTTTACACCTCAAATGTCAGCCGAACAAGCGGGACTTTTGTACAGGCAGTGGCAGCAATTTGTGTCCCGTCATAGAAACGCGCCCCATTAGCAAATATTTTTTTAGTTGTAAAAAACGGCCTCTGCTGTTATAGCAGAGGCCGTTTTATGTGTACAGTAAAGAAGTTAATTCGTTCCGGCCTGTTGTAATTTGGCCGCTTTTTGGGCTTTTAACGCGTTTAACTGTTTCTGTAAAGCAACCACTTCCGGATCATTTTCCACTTCATCCGAATAAGCATTGGTACGCACTTGCTGACTGCGTAACTGATAGACGGCGGCTTCATCATTTGCCAACTGTTGTTCTAATTCTTTGACATTGGCAAGTTTCGCCGCTTTATCCTGTAAGGCCTGCTGATAGAGCGTTTGTTGCTTTACCTGTAAAACGCTTTGTGTGGAAGAGTCCGGCAGATAAACGGGGGCTAACGTAAATGCCGTATGTCCTTGTTTATTTGATACGGAAGGGTTCGCCCCTTGTTGGATAAAATAAAGAGCCGTTTGATCATTTTTCGCTTGAATAGCGGCTAACAACGGTGTATTGCCGGCATTATCCTTCAATTCTAAATCGCTGCTGTTTTTCGTCAGGATTTGTTGTGCCGTTTCGGCTGTCGGAGCGAACGCGCTGTAAAACAGGGCACTTCTACCTTGTAAATCGGTAAGCGTAAGATCTATATCTTTTCTTTTTAAAAGTAACGCAACAATGGCACTCTCTCCCTTCGCGGCTGCACGCATAAGGGCGGTAGTACCCGAATTATCTTGCGCATTGATATCGGCATGTAATTTTACTAACGCACGCACGGCGTCCAGTTTGTTTTGTTCTACGGCATACATCAAGGGAGTGCGTCCGTTCAAATCCGGCAAGTTAATATCGGCTCTTCCGTTCTGGACAAGTGCGCGTACGACGTCCGCATGTCCTTCCGCGGCGGCGGAAGAAAGTGCCGACAGACCGGTGGAAAGATTGCGGTAATCCGGATTCGCCCTATTGGCAACGAGTGTTTTGGTTTGTTTTACAAAACCCTTCTGGGCAACGTAGATAAGAGGTGTGTTGCCCGATTTATCCGGTAAGTTGACGGCGACTTCGTTATTGGCACTGACGGCGGCAACTAAATCCGGATTGTCGATGGCAACCGCGTACAAAACGGGTGTTCTGCCGGTGTTATCTTTGGCGGAGGCATCGGCTCCCTTGTGGACTAAGAACTGTGCTACATCCGCATTACCGGCGGCAGCGGCCGCGATTAACGGCGTTACACCGTAACTGGATGCTAAATTCACATCAGCACCACCGTTTTCTACAAGCAATGTAACAATTTCTAAATTTCCTTTTTCCGCGGCTACCGTTAACGGTGTAATACCGGCGAAGTTGCGTTCGTTTGTATTTACGTTTGCAAATAGTAATGTACGTACGCGGTCCGGATCGTTTGCCTTGATTGCCCGCATAAGGGACGTATCATATACATATTTCCGTTTCGGCGTATTAAGGGCTTTGTCCCCTAAAATATCACCTTCGTACTTCTTGTTTTCCGCTCCAAAGATGGTCCCGCGGTAAATATCGTCCTTGGCGGTTGCTTGTTGTGCTTCAGCCATTTCGGTTAGTGCTTTCTGACGCCGCAGGGCTTCCACTGATTGTTGGGCAACGAGCGGAAGTTGTAATAAGATAAGTAAAAACAAAAGTTGAATTTTTTTCATCATTAAAACCCTCCTTTAGATATTATACTTATTTCTGACAAAATAAAGAAAGTAATTTTAGTAAAAAGTTGACATTTTTTTTTGTAAATTAACTCTTTCAGTTATATCAAAATAGACGGCACAAAACATACCCCTGCCGCAACAATAAAAATACCCCTGCCGGAGCAGAGGTATTTAGTGTACAAAGGTTGTACTTACAGGGCAATCGCACTAACCGGGCAGGTACCCGCGCAAGCGCCACACTCAATACATTTGGTTTCGTCAATTTTGCGATGTCCGTCCACTTCACTGATTGCACCTACCGGGCAGGCAGATTCACAAGCACCACAGTTGATGCAGGTTTCCGGATTTACTTTATAAGCCATAATAGTGTCTCCTATACAACAAAATGTTACCTTTAAATTATAGCAAAAAAACAGAAATTCTTGTTTTTTCGTCGTAGAAAAAGACTTGCCAAAACAGCCGTGTGTTTGGTACAATATAAAAAGTAAGGAAAGACTAACTTTTATGGACAAGGCAACACTTCGCTCACTTTATCACTTAAAGCCGGGTAATACCGCGCAAATTAAAGAAATTCAAACCGATTCCAAAATGACGGAAAAACTAGCCGCTATGGGGATTGCCCGCGGGCAGTTCATCACGCGCGAGAAAGGTTCCAGCCCCGTTGTGCTCAGCGTTTCGGGTACGGAAGTAGCCATCGGGCGTGAGACGGCAAAAAAAATATTAGTTGCGGCTAAGAAAAATACTTTTCTGTTGGCCGGAAATCCAAACGTAGGGAAAAGTTTAATTTTTTCCCGTCTGACCGGAATTGGGATTATTTCGTCTAATTTCCCCGGAACAACGGTGGGGCTTAACTACGGACAAACACAGTTTGACGGCGAATCGTACGACATTATAGATATTCCCGGCTTATACCGCTTGGAAGAAGAATGGTTGATTGAAGGCAAAAAACGTAACTTGTTTAAAGAGTTGGATTACGATTTTGTGGTGTGTGTGGCGGATGCGTCGCATTTGGAACGGAACCTGTTTTTTGTATTGGAAATTATGCAGCTCAAAAAACCGGTTATTCTGATGCTTAACAAGTTTGACGAGGCCCAGCGTAAAGGGATTCAAATTGACGTAAAAAAACTGTCCAAGTTGCTGGGAATTGCCGTTATCCCGACGGTTGCCACAACGGGTGAGGGACTCAAAGAGTTGGAAAAAGAAGCCACGCGCTTGGCGGACCATCCGGACGTCAGTTCCTTACAAATTCCCCCCACCGCCGAAGAAAAATGGCACATTATCGGTACGCTCATTGACCAAGTACAGAAAGTGGAACATAAACACCCTTCATTTTGGGAAAAATTACAGGGTTGGGCGGCGACTCCCGCAACGGGTTTACCATTAGCACTTATCGTGCTGATAGTTTCGTTTTTTATTGTACGTTTCATCGGCGAAGGTTTTATCAATTTGTTAGATCCGTTGTATGAAAATTATTATCTCCCGTTTGTGGAGCGTTTATTTGGTTTCTTAAAAGATAATCCCTTCGGACTTATTTTAATCGGGGATGGCGGCGAAAACTATTTTGGCGTGTTGACGGACGGACTTCATATTGCGTTAATAGACGTAATGCCGTATGTGTTTGCGTTTTATGCCATGATGGGCTTTTTGGGCGATTTGGGGTATTTGCCGCGGTTGGCCGTGCTACTAGACCATATTTTACATAAAATCGGATTACACGGCTACGGCTCGTTGCCGATTATGCTTGGATTCGGTTGTAAAGTACCGGCGGTAATGGGTGTGCGCGTGTTGGAAACCCGCCGCGAACGGATTATTGCGTTGGCCCTTATTTTGGTGCTTGCGCCGTGTATTTCCCAGACGGCAATGATTATTTCTGTTTTATCCCCCCACGGGCTAAAATATATGCTGCTTGTGTTTTTTGTCCTATTTTTGAACGGGATTATTATCGGTACAATCCTTAATAAAATGATGAAAGGCGAAACTCCCGAACTGTTTATGGAAATTCCCTCGTGGCAAATTCCGCAGTTACGCCCGCTTGCGCGTAAGTTGTGGATCCGTATGAAGGAATATCTGTTGGATGCCCTCCCGCTGATTTTGGCGGGCATTGTGTTTGTGGATTTGATGCAGTTGATGGGCATTACGGCATGGATTACAAAAATTTCGCGCTATCCTGTGGAATATCTGCTCGGGCTGCCGGCAGATACAACCTCTTTGCTGATTTTAGGGTTCTTGCGCAAAGACGTGTCTATTGCTTTATTAGAGCCGTTTCATCTTGCTCCGCAAGCGTTGGTGGTGGCTTGCGTGTTTATGAGTATGTATATGCCGTGTGTAGCGACGTTTTTTGTGATGTTGCGTGAATCGGGCTGGAAGGACACTCTTCGTGTCGTAGGACTGACGTTTTTACTGTCATGTGTGACGGCCGTTACGCTTCGGTTACTGCTTATGTAACAAGCACCCAGACACCTGCTAAAAGTCCGCCAACTAAAGATCTAACTTATACTTCCGATATACGCTGGAGTGTATCCACGTGCCGCCGATGATATCTTCGCAGTAGGATCCTTGTCTTTTCTTGTAAGAAGCACCGTGCCCGTTCTTCTCTACGCAGTAAATCGTTTCCAACGGGAAAGTAACGCCGTCTAAACGTTGTAGTTGCATAAAGAAACCGGTTCCCGCAAACATACCTTCCGTCCGACCGACGGAAATGGAAGCATTTTTACCGCCTTCCAACTCAATGGACCAAATACCGCTTTTTTTGGCGGTAGTGTTGTAATCGCTCCAGAATTTCTTTTTATTCGTTACTTTTGTGCCCCGTATTTGAGGTGTTAAAACGTCTAACGAGGTGGCATAACGGCCGGTTTGTGCGTAATGAATCTGTTGGGCTTGGTAGATACTTCTTAATAGTGAGATGGCTTCAGCCGCGTGGGAACGTTCTATTGTTTTGATGTACTCAAACGCAACAAAAGAGGATAGAATCGCAATGATGATTGCTACTACCAACAATTCCAAAAGAGTAAATCCTTTTTTTTGCCTGAGAAATTTCATATTGTACGTTCCTTTCGCTCGTTACATTATATAAAAATTAGACGGAAGGAAAAACAGACGATATTTTGTATTGGGAAAAATATTTTAAAACAGGTTTTGGAAAATTGTATTGCAGAAATAAGACACAAGGCGCTAAAAATTAGTGCCTTGTGCTTGTTTACGGAAGTTTACAACAAAGCACCGGAATTGTAGAAGAGAAGATGATTTTTCAAAACCGCTTTTAGTTTGCGTTGCTAGTTGCCTGTATAGGCGTAGTGGTAATTACGGCAAAGGCAAGGGAACGCAAAATAGACAGGTTTTGGAAAATTGTATCGCAGAAACAAGACATAAGGCACTAAAAAATTAGTGCCTTGTGCTTGTTTACGGAAGTTTACAACAGTTATATAAAGTGGATTAGTTGTGGCTGCCGATGCGGCCTATATTCACCGGCAACGGAATTTCCACTCCCAACGGTCCTTCAAAATACATTGTACCCGTCAAATTGTAATCGATTGTGCCGCTACCCATGCTTAACAATCCAATCAGTTTGGTACTTAATGTGGACATCGGAACATTTACTTTGGCTTTTGCCATATAAGTAGAAGCCGGCTCAATGCGGATGTCTTGTAAAGTTACATCTGCCAATTTATCGTCGTTGGCGGACAATGTCCCTACAAAACGTTTCAGCGACGCAACATCCGTCTTACTGGGATTGGTAATACCGATTGTTATCGTCAAACCGATAGAAGTAATATTGATATCACTTACTTCCACACTTTTTAAAGCATAGGCGCAATTGGACAAATTTTGCGCTTCTTTTACCGAAGCACATCCCGCCAGTAACATCATAGACAACAGTAAGCCAAATAATTTTTTCATAAATCCTCCGAAGTTATACATCAATAAAATTGTATAATAAATTGACTGACTTTAGGAGATTTTATATGAACGAATTACAGCAAAAAATTTTTAAACGGCTTTCGCGCTATGTCGCGGTGGATACCACAAGCGATCCTACCAGCACCGTTATTCCTACGACGGCAAGCCAAATTTCATTTGCGCACCAATTGGCTGATGAAATGCGTAAAATCGGCTTGGCTGAAGTGGAAGTGGACGAATATGGTTTTGTAACGGGGCTAATCCCTGCTAATACGGATCAAAAAGCCCCCACCATTGGTTTATTTGCCCATATAGACACCGTCAGCGATTATAACGGGCATAACATCCGTGCCGTTCTTCATGAAAATTATGACGGCGGTACAATTACCATTAACGCGGAAAAAAAGATGTTCTTAACCCCCCAAACGGCTCCCGCTCTTGCGAAATGTATCGGGGATAATATCGTGACTTCCGATGGAAATACGTTGCTCGGCAGTGATGATAAGTTGGGCGTGGCTACGATTATGACGCTTGCCGAGTATTTAACTAAACATCCCGAAATTAAACACGGTCCCTTAAAAGTGGCATTTACGATTGACGAGGAAACGGGAACGGGAATCGTTTCGTTTGACGTAGCGCGTTTCGCCGCCGATTTTGCTTATACGGTGGACGGAGCTAATTTGGGCGATATTGATTGCGGTAATTTTAATGCCGATTTTTTAACCATTTCCATTACCGGAAAATCCTGTCATCCGGGTTCGGCCAAAGGTTTTATGGCTAATCCTGTGCGGATTGCGGCGGATATTATTTCTTCGTGGCCGGAAGACAAACTTCCCGAAACTACCGACGGAGAGGACGGATTTATTCTGTTTAAGGATATTACCGGCGGGTTGGAAAAAGCACAAGTGGAAGGGCTCGTCCGCGAGCACGATTTGGCGAAATTTGAACAATTCAAAGTGCTCTTGTCCGATTTGGTAGAAGAGAAACGTAAAAAATATCCTGCGGCAAAAATTGAATTGGAATTTAAAAAACAGTACCGCAATATGCGCGAAGTTTTGCGTGAAAAACCGCAAGCCATGGAATTGTTGGAACAAGCATTAAAAGAGAATAACGTGGAATATAAATTAACGCAGGCGCGTGGCGGAACAGACGGTTCGCAATTGTCGCTACGCGGCCTTCCTACCCCCAACATCTTTGCCGGCTACGAAAATCCGCACGGGCCGTATGAATGGTGTAGTTTAAATTGGGCAGAGAAAGCGTTTCATGTTTTGGAAAGTATTGCCAAAAATGCCGTCAAATAGCCGCAGTTGATCATAAAAAATCCCCGCTTTACGCGGGGATTTTTTATTAAATTCTTTTTATTAAGAATTGATAGAATCCAACAAGTTTTTTGCGTCGGAAATAGTCGGATCTAGCGTTTTTGTTACCGCGTTGTAATTGAAACGGTAGGCCTTTTTATCATCTTGCGGATTGCCCAACGGAACTTTTACTAAAATGGAGTAGTTATCCGGTTCTACTGCCGTGGAAATATCCCATGTAATCGCTTCCGGCGATACGGCAGCATGTTGGGATTCAATAAGTTGTTGTAGCGGCTGCCCATTGGATAAAGAAAATTGTTTTACCTCTGCTAATATATTATCCAATGAAGGCTGTTGGGCTGTTTCCGGTTCTTCGGTGACCGACGGTTCCGTCACTTTCGGGGTCGGCTGAGAAACGTTTGTCGCCGGGGCCGGTTGTGATACTTTCGGTGCTTTGGTTGTTGCTACCGCGGCAGGTGCCTCTTTCTTAGACAAGAGGTTTAACTTTTGCGGAAGAATGTTCAAGAAGGCAAGTGCGACGTACGCGACTACCACTAATAAAATGCCCCCTACAACCATCAAAATAAGTTTGCTAGAACCCGAAGATTTGGTGTCGGCCGATTTGATATCATGCTGGGCATTGATATCATCAAACCCTTCAATTTTCAGCCGTTCGGACTGTGCCGGCTCTTGTACCATAGGAACAGTTTTGATGTCAAACGAAGCACCGCGCTTCGTGGTCTTTAACGTATTCGCGATATCTTCGTTCGGCATTGCCGTTGCTGTTTCGGTTACGAGTGATAACATGTCCTGTATTTCTATCGTTTTATCTTCCACTATCGGTTCCGGTGGCACTTCTACAACCGGCTTGGGAAGATCCGCTTCCGCTTGAGAAGGCGGTACATAGTCAGAGATTAAATAAGTAGAGCCGGCTTTTAATTCCACCTCTGTCAATTCATTCGGATTTCTCATTTCTTCTTCGCCGCTGTTCAATCCTTCAAGCGGATTGGCTACCGCTGATGTTTCCGATAGAGGGGATTGTTCTGTTTTGGCAACAGGTTCTTCTGTGGGTGTTGCGGTCGTGGATGTTTTAGCGGCGGGAATATCATCCTCAAAAGATTCTAATCCGTTTGTGGGTGAAGCAATCCGCTCCGTAAAAGCTTCCCGTAAATCTTCTTCGGTAATCAGGGCATCTGTGGGTGCTTCCATTTTGGCACCGGGGACTAATTCCTGTAAAGCCCCTTCTTCTTGAGATGAACTATCCTTCTCCGGCGCAGGGATATCACCAATTTCGCTCAAAGTAACTAATCCAGGCTGTTGTGCGGTTGTTTCCGGCTGTTTCGGTTCTTCTTCCGGTTGTGCCGGTTGTTCTTCCGGTGGTAAAATTTCCGTTGACAAAGAGGGTAACGTAGCAGCCGGCGGTTCTTCCGTAACTACTTCCGGTTGCGGATTATCCTGCGGCATCTCTTCAGCCGGCAAAACGGATTCCAAATGAGACGGATTTTCTTTGTCCGTCGCAATAGCAACAGGTTGTTGTTCCTCTTTCAGGGTTAAATCAAGTACTTTTTCATTTTCTTCGCGGGAAACAAAATAATCTTCCGGCGTTTGTGGTTTGGCCGGTTGTTCTTCGGCCTCTCCTAACGCGGCTATTCCGGCTACGGCAGCAGCACCTGCGGCCGCGGCGGCGAACGGAGCAATATTTAATTCTTCTTTTTCTTGTGTCGCCTGTCTTTCTTTGATTATCTGGGACAACGTGTCTTCATTTTGGTCAGATGAATTCTTAAACGTATTTAGAAAATCCTCTTTTTCTGCCGGCGTAACAGATTGGGCAACAGGTTCTTCTGCGGGTTCTTGTGCTTTTTCCTCGGCAGGTTCCGTAACGGGTTGGACATTTTCCTCTACGGACTCTTGTGCGACCGGTTGTTCTTCTTGAGCAGATTCCTTTTCTTGTTGAATTTCCTCTTTCGCCGCTTCAATGGCTGCTTCCGCTGCCTCTTGTTGGGCTTTTTCAGCTTCTTTGGCCAAGTCCTTGGCTTGTTTCGGCGTTAATAAATCTTGGAACGTGCTTTCCGCATCATCATCCAGCAGTTTTGCGTTATACAAGGAGTCTAACGCAGAGCGAATAACCAATTCGTCTTCTTCGCTTGTTTTTTCCAATAAATCGTCCTCTTCGGTCTCATCGGGTGTCTGCGTTTCTTCTTCTTCTTTTTTGGCCGGTTCGGCAACTTCTTCTTTAGCGGGTTCTGCTTTCGGTTCTTCCGCCGGTTCTTGGGTTTGTAACTTTTCCGTTGCCGATTCTTCTTGCGGTTGGATATTTGTTTCCGTTACCGGTGCGGGAGTAGGTACTACAGAAGCGGGTGTTTGTGCTTCCGAAGAAGTGGGTGCGACGGGAGCAAAGGGAGCAGCTGGTTTGGCGGGCGCTGCTATTGCGGGTGCGACGGCTTGTAAGGCCTCTCGTTGTTGGGCGCGGGATGTTTCAAATTCCTGATCAATATGGGATTCCATACTTTCTAACTTGCTGTGAAGGTTGGAAATTTCTTTCGTTAAGAAATCTAATTTTTCAAGCAACATGGCCGCGGCGGCCGCATCCAATCCGCCATTTTGGGCGGCACCTTCCGCCCCCGGTTCCTGTTCAAATTCAAACACACTGGAGGCCTTTACCCACTGTTGGCTTCCGTTGGAAGCGGCCTCTTCGGAACAAATCAATGTGTCGGGGGTAAAGCCCTGCAGCATTACCAGTTTTTCACCTTCGTATGGTCCGTCTACTTTGTCGTTAATATACACCCAATATTTCATAATGTTTTATCACCCTTACAACTACAAATATACTATACGATAAAGGATAGCAAATTATTTTGAATTTTTCTAGTGTTTTTTTAGGATATTTGCGAGTCGGCCCGCGCCTGTTCGTAACGAACGAGCAAGTCCTCTAATTCTTCCGGATTATTTTTCTTCTCTTGTATCGTCTCCAACATGTCGGTCATTAACTGTAAAGAGGATCCTTTTTCCAACATGTCTAACACGAATTGGGAAATACGGCGGTTAAATGTTCCGTTTAGTTCCCGTACCAATACCTGTAATGCAAAAATATGTTTTTCCCGATCGGATTTCCAAAAGGTGTACGGGTCCAGCGATTCATTAAAGAAACGAATAATTTCATCAGCCGGTTGGGTGCCTAAATAATTTTTCATGATTTCCGGAGCCAACCCCTGCGTAATGGAAGTGGCCTTCAAATCCCGCAAATATTCGGCTTGTTTAACGGCCTCTTCTTTGCTGAGGGAGCCCAACAATACTTTACACGCTAATTCTTTATTGTCTTCCGGATTACTACAAAAAGGGAGTGAACCCAACAGTTCTTTCATTTCCTGTTCAAGTTGTACAAAATCTTTTTTACCGCCGAAATGTTTTGAGATTTCTTCTTCATATCCGTTATAAACGGGATATTTTTCTAAATTAAGACGCAACACTTCCGTATCGCGGCGGATGGCGGCCTGCTCGCAGGCCTGTGCCAAACTTGTTTGTGTTCCGTCTAGTAATACGCGTACGGCAAGTCCTAAATTTTCGTTCGGATCGGCTACATGCGGCAGTTTTCTTAATACAGCTTCAAACACAGCCGTAATATCCTGCGGTGTTTTTACGCGCAGATAACGGCAGGCAATTACCAACAAATCGTCCGTCAGTAAATCACGGTGTAATAATTTTTGTAACAGGGCAATATTTTGGGCATCTTTGAGGGATATATGACAAAGTAACGTATGGGCCGCAAGTACTGCGCATAAATGTTGGTCGGTGCTTTGGTCAGACAGAGACGCCATCATCTGTTCAAATTCCGGTTGAAAAAGGACCGTTTCCGGTAAAGAATATTGTCTTTGTAAAAGGGCCGTTAATTTAACGGACAGGTGATATTTATCGGCCATTTTAAAAATATCATTCTGATTGCGTCGGATATTTTCCCGTGAGTGAGACAGCCGTTCCTCCGCCTGCCGGCGCAAAATATCAACAGCTTGTTTGGCTTGTTCTGCTTCGGAAAGATTTTGCGCTTTTACCTGATTGAGTGCTTTTTCCAATTCTTCGTCAAAGTAGAGACGGGAGGAAAACGAAGCATAAACCTGCGAGAGTAAATCGTATTGTTTTTTTGGTAACTGTAATACTTCCGAAAGTTCCGTGATAGAGGTGGAATTTGTATGAATACGCAAACGGCGCGAAGCCGCCGACAACGTAATTTCATCTAAAAGTATTTTGGCGATAATTGTATCCGCAATGGGCGAATCAGAAGCGATTTGTGCGGAAATATTGGCAATATCATGTTGTAACTGGCCAATGGATTTTTTGTCTTCCAGTGTGTAAACCAATTTGGCGGCATAATCGTCGTCAATATGGGGCAACATATTGTAAATGGTTCCTAACATTCCGCTTCTTTTAATTGCCTTCTCGCTCATAATACCTCAGCACGATTTTAAAAATGTCGCGATTTGTTTTTCCAACGCGGCAACATGATCTTTATTCGTAATAAATACCAAATTGGCACGCATATTTTCCACAGAACATTTTATACAACTTTGTAACAAATGGCGAGCACATAAAATATCGGACATAATCACTTCCGCCACATCACTTTTTATCAAATCAATTTCCCGCAGGCAATGAAGCGCAGCCGTTGCCGTATCGGCGGGCACGCGGGCCGCAAACCACAAGGCCTGTTCCAAAGCGTTTTGGCGGTTGTCATCTTGCTTGGGCAGTTTTTTTGCCGTCAAATAAGATGAATAGGCCTCGCCGTCTTTTAAAATGTAGGATTGTAATTCGTCCTTAAAAGACATCAACCGTTTGTAACTGTCACTGAGTTTAGGTAAAACGGAAGGCGGCGTAGATTTGCGTTTAAGGGTGGTTCCTACTGCCATCAATGCCAAAGCACAGCCCATAGCCCCTGTCATAGCCGCGCCGGCCCCCCCGCCGGGTGTTGCATCCGAGGAGGCCAAAGCATCAATAAATTGATTGGCAGCTTTATCCCATTTCATAATTCACCTACATGATGGTACCGGATTCCAAATCTTCGTATTTTTTTATACGAAACATTTTCAGGCGGTCTTCATCAATACCGGTACGGCTGAAAAAAACGTGTTCAATCGCGCTAGCGGGCATGATATAACTGCCGCGTTTTACGCCTTTGGGGTCCTCTTTGAGTCCCATCCAAACGCACAACGCGGAAATATCTTTGAGATCGGGCAGTTCTAATTCGGCAGCCGCCCGTTGGATTTTTTGTTTATCGCCGAAACCGTTCGTCAGTACCGCGCTGTGAAATCCGCAATTTTTAGCCGCGCAGATATCGTGGTGCGTATCCCCGATAACATACACATTTTCCGGCAGAATTTTTACTTTGTATTTTTTCTCCGCACGCTTGACGGCCACTTTTAACATTTCTTCGCGTGTATGTCCGTCTTCGCCAAATCCGCCGACCTTAAAAAATTTATCTAATTTGGAAGGAGCTAGTTTTAATTGGGCCCCCTCTTCCAGATTGCCGGTTCCTAATGCTAAAATCACGTCTTTTTGCTTGGACAAAAAGTTGAGCAATTTTTCCGCGCCCGCAACCAATTCATAACGTTTACAACGGACAGATGCATGGACTTCTTCGGCTAAAAAGGTAAGGTAGGTTTTTTGTATTTTTTTCATTTCGGCCGCGGATGGTTTTTTGCCTTTTTTGATAAGCCCGTACACGATAGAAAAATTATCCAAATCCGTTCGTCCGGAAATAAGTGAGAGCGGAAAAGAGGGTTTTACGCCGTATAATTTTTCCATGGCTTTACACAGTGCCGTTCTTCCCGCGCCTCCGGCATCCAAAAGTGTTCCGTCTAAATCAAATAAAACGAGTTTTTTCATTTTGCGTCTCCTTTCTTAATAATTCCCGTTACGATATATGCCCCGCCGATAGCCAATACCATGCCGGTAATTTTAATCAGCGTAACGGTATCTTGCCCGAAGCAGACCGATAAAATGTACGTCATTACGGGGTAAGATAAAATAATGGCAGTTGCTTTGCTTAAATCCATATTGCGAATCGCGCGGTACCAAAATGTATTGCCGATAAAGTAGTTAAATATGGCGCTGGCAAACAAAATGATCCATAATGTCGCGCAAGAGTGCAGCTGAATCGGTTGGTTGAAAACGGGCAGACAAGCGACTAACACTACCAAGGCCGGTATCGCATAGAACGCACGCGCCGCTGCGATAAGAGCAGGGGATAAATCCGACGGTAATTTCTTAGCAAAAATGTGGCTGACCTGATACATCCACAAACATCCCAGCACCATCAAATCTCCTTTTTTGGCGGCTAACGAGGTCCCGGGTTGTAATAAAATGAGTCCCACCCCTAACAAGATAAGCGCCGATCCTCCCAACTGTTTGGGCGTAGGGCGTTCTTTGAGCAAAACGGCGGTTAAAATCAGCGAATAAATAATCTCAAATTGATTATCAATGGCGACGTTTACGGGGGTAGTATAGTTAAGCGCGATCATAAAAATAGTCATCGGGAGCGCCGTTCCGAAGGTCCCCATCGCGAGGGCTTTAGGCCATACGTCTTTACGGAATAAGTTTTTCCATTGTTTGTCTTTCCAAAAATAGACGGCGAAGCAAGCGGACGCCACCGTACATACCAACAACAAAAACAAGGCGGAAGAAACATACGGCGTGGCTAATTTTGAAATCACCACGTTCGCCGCCGTTATAAACCAAGCTATCCAAATCGCACAAACAGGAGATATATTTGCCATATATAATATTGTACCTTATTCAGAGGGTTAATGCCCTTCTTTTTTTACGGTAAAACTAACCCAGTATGCGCCGGCACACGTAACGGCCAGACCGATAAATTGATGAAAAGTAGGATGTTCAAGCCCTAACAGTACGGAAATGAGAAGGGATAACACCGGATAGGATAAATAAATCGCCGTTACTTTGCTTAAGTCAAGCGCGCGGATGGCTTTGTACCAAACGACCATCGCAAGGCCGTACTTCAAAATCCCCGTATAACCTAAAACGGCAAATAGACGCACTGTCGGTTGAAGTGTAAAATTGCCTTGTACGTAAAAGAGAACAGGCAAAAGAATAATGAGCGTAGGGAGCGCAAACAGATTGCGAGCCATGCCGATTACGCGGTAATCCAACTGTTTGGGCAGTTTTTTGGCAACGGTAGAGCCGGCCTGTAACATCCACGTACTTCCGATGATAAGAAGGTCCCCCGTCCAGCGCACGGAATATTTTTCTTTGACTAAAATAATCAGTACACCCAGCACAATCAGCGCGCTTCCCGCTAACTGTGCTTTGCTGGGAAATTCTTTTAGAAAGATAGCGGCAAACAACAACGAATATAACAGTTCCGATTGTTGTAAAATGGCGGCATTTCCGGCGGTGGTGTAATGAAGGGCAATGAGAGAAATGGTAAACGGCAAAGCCGTTCCGAACGTGCCGATAAACAAAAAACGTGCCCATGTTTCGCGGGCGAACAATTCCCCCCACTTATGATTTTTGGTAATCCACGGAGTAAAATAAAGTACGCCGATCAGCGTGCCGAAAAAGACGAGTAAAACAGGACTGATAACGCCGACGGCGTATTTTCCCATGACGGGCGATAGACCGACAATTGCCCAGCAAACCCACGCGGCTAACAACGGATTCATAAAAACTCCAAATAATGCTACAAATAAAAATAGGGCTTTCGCCCTATTTAAAACTTTGCGCAGAGAGGGACTCGAACCCTCAAGCCGTAAGGCATGCGCCCCTCAAACGCACGCGTATACCAATTCCGCCATCTGCGCGAAAAACGGTTTTCACTTCTCATTTATTCTATCAAAAAAAGAAACGCCCCGCAAGGATTTCATAAAAAATCCCTCTGTGAAAAGAGGGATTTTTGAAATTAGTTACCGGCGGGTGTTGCCGGGGCTTCGGTTTTCGGAATATCAATACTATCCACTACCGAAGTTTTAGATTTACTGTTGGCAGCCATGGTTAACACGATAGAAGTAATCATCAAAACAAGTGCCAAAACGGCGGTAAATTTATTGACGGCGTTAAACGCTGTCGGGCTCGCAAATAAATTATCCGCACCGGAGGCACCGAAAAGACCGGCCGCCGAACCTTTACCGCTTTGTAAGAGAACAATTAAAATCAGTAATACGCAAACGATAAAGTGAATGACCAAAATAAGTCCGTACATATCAAATCTCCTTTTAGATGATATTTTATTATAGCAATTTTTGCGTCTTCATAAAAGAAAAATAAATGTTTTTACAAAAAACAGGCGGGTTTTTTATCCCGCCTGTCGGAATTTGTACGAAATTTATTCGTGGGCACCGGCCGCTTTTAATATTTCTATTATTTCGGGACTTGCTTTGTTAATTATTGCGTGGCTGAGGGGTGTTTTTCCCTCATCATCTTTTGCGTTTACATCCGCACCTTTTTTAATCATGAGTTTTACCACTTCGGGTTGTTCCATATGAATGGCTACCGTCAATATGGGCATTTCCTCGCCGATTTTCGCGTTTACGTCGGCCCCTTTGTTGATAAGCAGTGGCGCGACTTTTTGGGTTTTATCATGTGTCAGGGCCATAAATAACGGTGTCATAGTATCGGGATCAGCATTTACGTCGGCTCCGTATTTAATCAGCAACTTGGCAATTTTAATATTTCCGAAACTACTCGCAAATATTAAGGGAGTCCAACCGTCGTAATCAGTACCTACGTCCGGGCCTGCGCCATTTTTCAAAAGTGTTTTGACGGCTTTATAATCCTGTTGCCAAACGGCCCGCAGTAAAGGCGTTTCGCCACTATCAGTATGGACATTGATATCGGCCCCGTGTTTAACAAGCAGTTTTACAACGTCTCCGTGTCCAAGGACACCCGATAGATAGATGGGGGTTACTCCTTCATCCGTTCTGGCATCTACGTCCGCGTCGTTTTTAATCAGCCACTTGGCGATTTTGTTTCTCTCTGTCGCACAAGCAAATATTAAAGCGGTCCGTCCGTCAGCATCTTTTGCGTCTATATCGGTGCCGGCCTTAATTAAACGCTGAACTTCCGCAAGATTATTTTCTCCTATGGCTTGGAAAAGCGAGATATTTTGTTCCCCCACCTCTTGTTTGGCGGCGGAAGACTCCCCCGCGTACGCACCGAGTGCGGCTACGGAAAACAACAGTACAAATAATATTTTTATGTGTTTCATGCTACCTCCTTTAGGTTTGTTCTAAAGGTATATCAAAAAGCAGTGCGGACCGTCAAGTGCTTTGTTTTTTTATGTAAAAAAGGTGCCATTTCCGAAGAAATGACACCTGATCCGAAGGAAGATCATTTTTTATTTTTTAGCACCGGCATTTTTTAAGAGAATCAGAACCTCGCCGCTGTACTTGCGTGTTTCCGGGGGATCCATAGCACCGCCATGCATGTTTGCCGACTTCAAAGCCGTATTACCGAAATCATCTGTCGCATGGACGTCCGCGCCGTTTTCCAAAAGTAGTGTCACTACCCCGGTTTTTTTGAGCATACTTGCCACCATTAAAGACGTAGTTCCGTGATTGTTTGTTGCGTTAACGTCTGCTCCGTTTTCAATGAGTAGTTTGATGATTTCCGGATTGCCTTGAATACTTGCCTCAAACAAAGGGAAATAACCGTTTGTATCTTTTGCGTTTACGTCCGCACCCTTTTCAAGTAATAATTTGATAATTTCAATGTCTGCTTTATCTCCGATAATATCGTTTCGGGAAGGTCCCGGGTTTCCCCTCCTGTTTTCTATAAGCAAAGCGGTACGCCCGATGGTATCTTTTGCGTTTACATCCGCCCCTTTTTCAATGAGCAGTTTAACGATTTCCGACTGATTTTTTGTACTTGCCAGTACGAGAGGAATATATCCTCTTTTTTGGCGGATGGGGTCTATATCTAAATATTTGCCTTTTTCAATGAGCAGTTTGGCTGTTTCCGTGTAGTCGTTTTTAATAGCCCATATGAGGGGCGACTCGTCAGAGGATGAGGAGATGGAATAGTAAAAACTCTCCTTGTCAGCATAGGTGTGTTCCTTTGCTTCAATCAGCAGCACCACCGCTTCCGCGCGCTCTATTTGTCCTGCCAACGTTATGGCATTAGTGCCGTCTTCCGTTCGCGCATTGATGTCTGCGCCGTTTTCCAAGAGCAGTTGAATAACTTCTACATTTCCTTTCATGGCCGCCGTCATTAAGGTCGTAAAACCGTCTTTCGTTTTCGTGTTTGCGTCGGCTCCGTTTTCAAGTAAAAGACGGACAACCGGCGTAGAACCTTTTGCCGCCGCCCATATAATCAGCGGGGTTCCTTCTTCATCGGCCTTGTTGGCATGCGCACCATGCCGGAGATAATAAGAAACGGCTTGCTCGTCGCCTGTTTTGACGGCGTCCAAAAAGGAAATTTCCGGTTTTTTTCGCACGCGCAAAACAACGCTGCGGCTAAAAAACATACGAGTACGGATTTCAATTTCATAAACACGCCCTTGTTAAGTGAAAGATATAAAAGTATTTTAGCAAAAACTAAACCCGGAAGTTCTTTTTGCTGAAAAATAGACCGAGCATAAAAACGACTTATGCTCGGTTTGTGTAATAAATTCCTTGCTAGGCAAAAAGACTTGCCGTGTTTACTTCGCCAACGCGACTAAACCCGGAAGTTCTTTCCCTTCCACAAATTCCATGCTGGCACCGCCGCCGGTGGAAACGTGGGAAAATTCCTTCTGGTTGATTTTGCCTTTTTTGAGTACGTTGACGCTGTCCCCGCCGCCGATAATGGAAATCGCACCGGCTTTGGTGGCTTCAATCATGGCGTTGGCAATCGCAAAACTGCCTTTGGCAAAGTTCGGAAATTCAAACACGCCCATCGGGCCGTTCCAGAAAATGGTTTTACATTTCAAGAGTTCGTCCGCAAATAATTTTTCCGTTTTCGGACCAATATCCATCCCTTCCATATCGGCGGGAATTGTGTCGGATTCCACGGCTTCGGCCGTTTCGGAAAATTCTTTGGAAATGCGGAAATCTACCGGCATCAACATTTTGACACCTTTGGCTTGTGCTTTGGCCATAACTTGTTTGGCTTCGTCAATTTTCGTTTCGTCCAAGAGCGATTTTCCTACTTCCATGCCTTTGGCTTTTAAGAACGTATAAGCCATACCGCCGCCGATAATAAGTACGTTGACTTTATCTAACAAATTGTTCAAAAGCAAAATCTTATCGGAAACTTTCGCACCGCCGATAACCGCCGCAAACGGACGGGCCGGATTTTCAAGGGCTTTGCCTAAAAATTCCACTTCTTTTTGAACGAGGAAACCCGCACAGCCGGGTAAATAATCGGCTACGGCGCTGGTAGAAGCGTGGGCACGGTGAACGGTCCCAAAGGCCTCTTGTACAAAAATTTCACCATGTTTGGCAAGTTGCTTGGCAAATGCGGTGTCGTTCTTTTCTTCTTCGGGATGAAAGCGCAAGTTTTCCAGCAGCGCAATTTCACCGTTTTTCGTGGCGGCTACTACTTTGTCCGCTTCTTCACCGATACAGTCGTTGGCAAAATGGACCGGTACGCCGAACAATTTTTCTACTTCCGCCGCAACGGGAGCCAAACTAAATTCGGGGCAAACTTTCCCCTTCGGGCGTCCTAAGTGAGCAATCAGCACTACACGACAGTTGTTGGCGAGTAAGTGTTTGATCGTTTTTTCCGTAGCAACAATGCGTTTATTGTTATCTACTTTACCGTCTTTCAAAGGTACGTTGTAATCTACGCGCACCAATACTTTTTTATCTTTCAAATCCACGTCTTGGATTTTTTTGATGCTGTCAAAATTCATATTCTTCTTGACTCCTTTTTAATTTAGGGCGTGCCCTATAAAATAATTTTACTAAATTTAGCGCGTCAGTTGTAGGGTCATCTGCGTTGAAATTTACTAAGTAAGTCCAAAATTTCCAAATATAGCCATACCAGCGTTACCACGAGGCCGAAAGCACTGTACCACTCCATATATTTAGGGGCACTGTTGGCTCTTGTCATCACATCAATAAAATGAAAATCAATCATAAAATTAAATGCGGCAACAGCACAAATTACAATGCTGATAATAATGGATAACGGCGAAGACGACGTCAGATAAGCCGTACTTACACCGAATAATGAAAGCACCCACGAGCCGACGTAGAGCAACAAAATTGCCAATGTAGAAGTATAGATTACTTTGATGAATCCCGGCGTTACACGGACGATCTGCGCCTTATATAAAAATAACATGATTAAAAATACTAATATTGTAGCCGCTACCGCGTTGAAAACAATGCCGTTCCATTGTGCATTATAAATGGCTGAAATACAACCGAGCAACAGCCCTTCGCCCAGCGCATAAACGGGTGATAAAAACGGTGCGCTTTTGGGGACAAACGAAATAATTAAACCTACGATGAGGGCAACAAAAACAATCCCCCACAGATACGGCTGCCACGCCTGAACATTTGTCCACGAGCAGAAAGCCCCTATTACGCAAATAAACAAAAGCAGAAATGTTTTATTGATAGTACCCTGTAAGGTGGCCGTCTGTTGGACGGTAGCATTGTCCCTGTTTTTCAAAAAAATAGATTCTCTTAAAGCCGGATTTGGCATATTTTCCTCCTAAAGTTAAGATATATTTATTGTATATAAAAAATCGTTTGCGGACGCGCATTTTTTTATACTACTTTTACATAAAAAAACCCCGCTTTTGCGAGGTTTAAAATAAGATGAGATTATAGTTTATCTACTTTAATAAGCGGTGCGATTGCCTGCCAACTTTGCGGGTCTTTTGTGAAAATGGTGTCTTCTATAAATTGCTTATCCGCTTCTGTGAAATAAAAATAGTCGGCTGACGGATGTGACTTCCATTTTCCTGCCAAATTTCCGTAAGGTATTTCAGTCACGCCTTCGTTTATGCCCAACCAATACAATTTATCGTTGCGCAAAAATGCGAGCGGATCGGTGGACGTTCCGGATAAACCGGACGATTTTTCTTCTACCGTAACGGCTCCGTTTTTCAGTGAATCGGCTAACAGCGTGTGTTGGGAAATGTTATCCGTGCCTAAACGGGAAGTATGAATAAAAAATGCCCCCTGTAATAACTTGAACGGATTGCTTTGCGAAAACGTCAATATCCGCATTTTGGGTGTATTCCGTAAGCGTTCGGTTAATTGGGGGTATCCGTTGGGAACGTGTACTAAAATAACATGCGGAAAGAAATTTTCATGCGGCTGAACAAACAAATTGTTTTTAAGCGGAATTTCCGTTTCGGCAATCTTTAACGGGCGGGAAGCATCCGCCTGGACAAGACCCGTCTTATATTCCAAATTGTCTATTTCTACGTTATGACGTCCGTTCCAAAAACAGGTAGCACCTGCTAACAGCCAATGTTCATTTAATGCGTAGGCCTTACAACCGGTCGCGGAGGTAAATCTTTCCGCAGGACAATTTCGCAGATCCCGCGTATTCTCCGGTGATACGTTTGTACAGACGTCTGATTCTTGGAAAAACTGTTTGGTGACCGGAATTTGAAGCGTAAAGTATTGTTTGAGCGGTTCTAACGAATTTTCCGGATTGTTTTTTTCCATCAATGGTTCCAATCTGTCCAACATAGGCAGGGCGAAATCATCCACAGATATGGCGAAAGTCGCCATATTTGTAAATAGAAACAACCCAAGTATGAAAGGTAATCTGTACCGCATAAAACCTCGCTCCATTTTATATTATACAATAGAATACGGTTTTTATAACAAAAAAAAAGACCTATTTTTTATCTAGGTCTTTTTTAAGAAACCCCCTCGTACGTTCAGTACAAGGGGGTTTTTACCGGGATGTGTAAAAATTACATCATTCCGCCCATGCCGCCCATCGGCATCGCCGGAGCGTGGGCCGCTTCTTTTTCGGGTGCGTCGGCTACTAACGTTTCTGTCAGCAATACCGTTCCCGTGATAGAAGCCGCATTTTCCAACGCGGTGCGTACTACTTTGGCGGGATCAACCACACCGGCTTTGAGCAAGTCGCAATATTCGTTTTTGTCGGCATCGTAACCGTCGGCAGCGCCTTTCATATTCAGCACTTTATCTACTACGACGGCTCCGTCTAAACCGGCATTGACGGCGATTTGTTTGAGCGGGGCGGTTAAGGCCTTGCGCACAATGTTAATACCCGTGCGGATATCTTCATTTTCTTCTTTGATATCTTCTAACGCTTTTTGGCAGCGCGCTAACGCAACTCCGCCGCCGGGTACAATTCCTTCTTCCACCCCGGCCTTGGTGGCGTTTTTGGCATCTTCCACTTTGGCTTTTTTTGCTTTCAGTTCGGTTTCCGTGGCAGCTCCTACGCTGATAACGGCTACACCGCCGGAAAGTTTTGCCAAGCGTTCTTGTAATTTTTCTTTATCGTATTCACTCTTGGAGTTTTCAATTTGTTTGCGGATTTGTTCGGCGCGGGAAGCGATGGCTTCTTTGCTTCCTTTTCCGCTGACAATGGTCGTATTTTCTTTGTCAATCACGACGCGGGCGCATTGTCCGAGCATAGATACGTTGGCTTTATCCAATTTAATGCCGCGTTCTTCGCTTAATACTTCTCCGCCGGTCAGAACGGCAATATCTTCCAACATTTCTTTACGTCTGTCGCCGAAACCGGGGGCTTTTACGGCGCATCCTTTTAACGAACCGCGTAATTTGTTTACCACGAGCGTGGCTAACGCATCACCGTCTACATCTTCGGCAACGATTAAAAAGTTTTTACCGTTTTGGGCAAGTGGCTCTAGCAACGGGAATAATTCGTTGAAGGAAGAAACTTTTTTATCCGTAACAATAACATACGGATTTTCCAACACACATTCCATCCGTTCGGAATCGGTTACGAAATAAGGCGAAATGTAACCGCGGTCAAACTGCATACCTTCCACAATTTCTAGTTGGGTAGTAGCGGTGCGGCCTTCTTCTACGGTAATTACCCCCTCCGCGCCGACTTTTTCAATGGCTTCGGCAATCATATTACCGATTTCGCGGTCGTTGGAAGAAATGGTAGCGATTTGGGCTTTTTCTTCTTTCGTTTTGACGGGTTTGTGCATTTTGTTCAAGGTTTCTTTGGTGGTTTCTACCGCCATTTCAATCCCTTTTTTAACGAGTGTCGGGTTGGCACCGGCGGTAATATTTTTAATACCTTCGGTTAACATGGCATTGGCCAAAACCGTAGCGGTGGTGGTACCGTCACCGGCAACGTCGTTAGTTTTGGAGGCCACTTCGCGGATGAGCTGCGCGCCCATGTTTTCAAACTTATCTTCCAGTTCAATATCTTTGGCAATCGTTACGCCGTCATCAATAATAAGCGGAGAGCCGAACTTTTTTTCTAATACCACGCTTCTGCCCTTGGGCCCGAGCGTTACCTTTACTGCGTTTGCTACTTTTTCAATACCCGCTTTCATTTTGGCGCGGGCTTCATCACCGTAAATAATTTGTTTTGCCATAATTTGCGCTCCTTAATTTACCCCAAAATCCCCAAAATTTCGTCTTGGTGGATAATCAAATATGTTTCATCATCTAGTTTAATTTCCGTGCCGGAATATTTACCGTACAACACGCGGTCACCTTTTTTGACTTCCATAGTACTGCGTTCGCCTTTGTCCGACAACTTGCCCGGACCGACGGCTAACACTTCCCCCTCCATAGGTTTTTCTTTTGCGGTGTCCGGGATGATAATACCGCCCCGCATGGTTTCTCTTTCAATGGGCTTGACAATTACGCGGTCGCCCAACGGTTTGATTTTTACATCTGCCATAATGACTCACTCCTTGCGCTAAAAATTAAGATTCACTCGGTTGGTGTTGTTAGCACTCAACTCAGCTTAATGCTAATTTAGCATTTTGTTTTAAAATTGTCAACCTTTCTTTTAGATTGCTAAAAATAAGCAGCGGTGCCTTGTATATTTAGTGGGCGAAAGTTTGCTATAATAATCAAGGAAAATATTTTATCAAAAGAGGTGTATCATGGATTTATTGGAAGCAAGCCGTGAAGGAAACCTGGAAGAAGTAAAAAAACTTTTCGCCGCCGGCGCCGACGTGAACACTAGTGATGAAAACGGAAATACCGTTTTAATATTATCAAGTTTTAATGGCCAAGCGGAAATCGTAAAATTTCTGTTGGAAAACGGAGCCAATGTAAATAGCTGGAGCAATAAAGACGTTACGGCGTTAATTGCCGCAAGTTCCAAGGGACATACAGAAATTGTCAAACTGCTTTTAGAAAACGGTGCTGATGTAAATATTCAAGGTGGTAGCGGAGAGGCCCCTTTGGTTGTAGCGAGCGTAAACGGACATGAGGAAATTGTAAAACTGCTTTTAGATAAGGGTGCGAACGTCAATACGCAAGATAGTGAAGGCAATACGGCGCTTATGTTGTCCAGCATGAACGGTCACATGAAAATTGTTCAATTGCTGTTAGACAAGGGCGCGGATGTTAACGTCCAAAATAATAGCGGTATCACGGCATTGATGATAGCAAGTTTGAAAGAAAATAACGGTGTTGTGAAGTGCCTTTTAGACAAAGGCGCAAAAGTTAACCTTCAAAATAACCGCGGCGAGACGGCGTTAATGATGGCAAGTATCACCGGTAATGCGGATATGGTAAGTCTGCTTTTAGACAAAGGTGCGGACGTCAATATGTCAGACAAAAAGGAAAATACGGCTTTGACGTTAGCGGAAAAATTGGAATATCATAACATTGTTGAGCTGCTAGAATTGAATCTGAAAAGAAAGAAGAAATCTTGCTTTTCTTTTTTCTCTTGGTTTAAACGCTAGTAAAAAATAAAATATCTTTTTACCCCGTTATGACAATTAGTTGGTAAAATAAGAAACCCCCGAAAAATTGCGGGGGTTTCTTATTTCTATTTAAACGAGAATATCTTTTTTATTCGCTGGCTAAACGTTAGTCGGCTTGGCGGCAGAATTTTGATAAGGGCTGTGGAAATATTGTCCTGTCCGTCGTTTTCATTGGAAACACGCACGAGCGTTTTACACAATTTGACAAGCGGTTGATTTTTGCCTTCTTGTAAAATCTGTGCCATTTGTTTTTCGTTTAATCCTTTATAAAGTCCGTCGGAACAGAGTAACAATACATCCCCCGCATGTATGGGAAATTTTAATAAATCAAATTCTATGTTGCGCTTAATTCCCATGGCACGCGTAAGGACGTTTTGTATTTTGGAATGGTCTGCCTGTTCTTTGGTAAGTAACCCGCGGCGGACGTGCTCCATGGCCAACGAGTGGTCTGTTGTAATTTGAATAAATCGGTTATTGCGTAATAAATACAGGCGGGAATCCCCCACGTGCACGGTGGTAGCAATATCTTGTTCAATAATAACCCCGGTAAGCGTCGTGCCCATCATACGGTACATAGAAGATGTTTGCGCCGTAGAATAAATGGCTTCATTGGCTAAATTGGCCGCTAACAAAAGTTTGCGTTCGGTGGGGTTTAATTTGGGTAAAAAGTTCGGCGGGATATTGAGCGTGCGGTTGTTGACTTTGCGTATGGTCTCCGCCAAGACGGATATGGCGATATTGCTGGCAATCTCTCCTGCGCTATGTCCCCCCATACCGTCGGCTACAATTCCCAAACCTAAATCCGAGAATATCTGTACATTGTCCTCGTTTTTCTCTCGGATTTTTCCGATATCGGTAACGGCCGCAAATTCAATATCAAAGCTGCTCATAAAAAGTCCTCACCGAAGAAAACCGTGGCCGTACAAATAAGTCCTCCCAGCATCCACAATAGGATGAGCGTGAAGGAATAGACATCGTTATTTTGGGCATTTTTGTTAAAATACGTGAGAGGAAGGAATATGCAGTACTTCCAAATATTTACGTTCATCTTTTTTGCTCCGCCTTGGTAATATCCCGCTAAAAGGGAAGCAAATAACGGAACATATTCCTCTTCCAATATGGTTTCCATCCCTCTGCTACGGAGCTGCTTTTCCAAGAACGCACGCAGGTCTTCTTCGGACATACCGGTTGTTTCATTACTAAAATCCACCTTAAAACGATCATTCTTTGAATAAGAATCATACTGTTTTTCAAATTTAGCCTGCTCCGTACCAATTGTTTCTTCCTGTCCGACTGCTTTTACTTGTATGTGTTGTGTTAAGGCATTTAATGTCCGGTTCATTTGTTTCTGTAAACCGGAAATATTGAACATCCACAGCGACAAAACCCCTGTAAGCAACACAACCATAGGTATGAAAAAGTTGTTTTTTCTATCAGGTGTAAGTAGGTACATTAACCCCAATATAAACGAAATTGCCGCTAATGCTAACAGAATCTGCGGGCCTACCGTATTAAGAGTCGTTTCTACTGATAAATGGGTGCCCAAATAGGCCATGACAAGCGCGGAAACGAAAAATATGCTTCCCAGCACACCTTGCGCAATAGAACGGTTTAACGTCATAATCGTAGCGATTGCTCCCAGTGACATGAGTAATAAGTAAGCAAGCGCATACTCGGACGAAAAAATAAAACCGGAAATGTTACTTATATGCAGAAAGGGAACATCCGGGACAAATAGACCAGAAAAATAGGCCACTATCCCCGTCACCAATACTAAAAGGGCCGTACGGGAATAAATCCTAATGTAAGAGAGAAAGAACCCAACAATAATCAGCCCGATACTGATCCCCATCCATTGCATCTGGCCGGGAGCGTAAGGGGTAGCAATGAAAGAGTTTACTAAATTAGTCAGAAATAACGCATCCGCGGAAACGTGGACAGAGGCAATTTTCCCCCACGTGTAAAAAGCATATGAAATGACACCCATAAAAATCACAAACAGTGGCATTAAGATGCCAAATTGCACAATTTTGAGCATCACTTCGGCGGTTATCTTTTTAGTTTTATAAATAACTGCGTCTGTGCGTCCTCCCCGATAAACCGATTGAGTTTTTGCGTTGTCGGCAGTCATCATGGAGACGTGTTGTTCGGCCGCCTTTGCCGGTTGTTTTCGCGGTTGGGAAGGAGTGTCCGGCAAAACCGGCAGTTCGGAGGAAGCGGGAAGAGGCGACATGCTTATTTTCTGTTCCGGTGGCACTTTGCTACGCGCTTCACGTATCTCACGAACTGTGCGTGCTTCACGAATGGTGCGTGTCGTTTGGAATACTTCGTCTTTTACGAGTCGTAGCCCGCCTTCTTCGGATAAATTGATAATTTTTCCGCCGTTTTCTTCCTTCACGCGCATTTGTTCTTCCGCACGCATCCTTTTGAAAAATAAATAGGTTTCTTTTGCGGAAACAAAACGGTCGTCGGGGTTTTTGCTCATCAGTTTTTGGACGGCCTGTGCGAGCCAAACAGGCATTTCCGGTCGTAATTTAGCCGGATTGGGGACCGGGTCGTTAATATGCTTTTGGATGATTTCAACAGTAGTTTTCCCCGTATAAGGAAAGTGTCCCGTCAATACATAATACATACTTGCGCCGATAGAATACAAATCGGCACGGGCATCAATTTCTTTTCCCAAGGCCTGTTCGGGCGCGATGAAATAAGCCGTACCGGCCAACTCGGTTGTTTTGGTAGAACCCTTTTCCTTATCCACTTTTTTAGCGATACCGAAGTCCACCACTTTGGGTTGTCCTTCCGCATTTACCAAAATATTGGATGGTTTAATATCACGGTGAATAATTCCTTTATTATGGGCCGCTTCAAGTCCAAGCAATACCCCTTCAAACAGTTCTACAATTTTCCCGACGGGAATAAGTCTGTGTTTTTTGATGATTTGAGAAAGCGTTTGCCCCTCAACGAAAGACATGACGATAAAGTAATAACCGTGTTCTTTACCGACGTTATATACGTTTACAATGTTGGGGTGATCAAGTTCGGCAATAGCGCGTGCTTCAGTCAAGAAAAGCTCTACGGCCTTTTTATCGTTCGCCAAGGCCGGACTTAAAATCTTTACGCAGACAATCCGGTTCAGTGCCTTGTGGCGTGCCTTATAAACAGCCCCCATGCCACCTTCGGCTACTTTACTTAATATCTCGCAGCCAGAAATTTCTTTTCCTATTAAAAGAGATTTTGCGTCGCTCATACCAGAACCCAATAGTTAAATTCAACTTGATTTTACCACATATAACCTTTACAATATACTAAAGGTATCATACCATATTTTTTTAATTTCGTACACAGGGGTTTTTATGAGCGAGAGCAGTTTTACCTTATTACGAGAGATAGGAAGTATTTCCATACGGGAAAACGAGGATATTCGTTTTTCCATAGATGCGTACCGCGGGTACCGTTATGTATCGGTACGGCGTTATTTGAAAACGGACGGTTTTAGCGGAGCCACGCGGGACGGCATAACATTAACGCCGGAAATAGTACATGCGCTGACGGTACGTCTTTGCGCGTTGCCTGACGAAGCGGCACAAATTAAGGACGGGCAAATAGGCAAATTTGCCAAACGGGTCGGCATTTGCGTGGTGGTATCTATTGCGAGTTTTCGCGAACAACGGGGATTAGATTTGCGGACATGGGAAGAAGATAAAGGTTTTACAAAAAAGGGAATTTGGATTCCTTTGGAAAAATTTGCCCAAGTCAAAAAATTATTTCAAGAGACGGTTCAAGCATTGGACGAACAACCGGAAGATATTTTTTGATATTTAGTTTGTGTGAATCCCGAATTTGATTCTGGATTTTTCATGTGTATTTTTTGGATAATAAAAACCCCCTGGTTAACAGGGGGTTTTGTGTGAAAAACATTTTTATTTTTTCGGGGCACAAACGCCGTTTGCTTCCAACATTTCTTTAGCGTTTTTGAAAACTTCGTCTACCGAAATATCTTTCATACATTTAAAGTGCCCGAGCGGACATTTTTTCCCGCCGTGTAAAGCGCACGGACGGCAAGGCAAGTCTTTTACTTCCACAACGCGGTGTCCTTCCCCGTACGGGAAAAACCCGAGTTCGCGTGTGGTCGGTCCGAAGATAGCAAGCGTCGGCACGTTAAAAGCCGTTGCCATGTGCATAGGGCCCGAGTCGTTCGTAATAAACAATTTGAAATGCCCCATCAAGGCCATTAAATCGGCCAAACTTGTTTTACCGCACAAGCTGGCGGCGTGTCCGCCTTTGGCGAGTTGGCAAATTTTTTCGCCCAAATCGGTATCTTTCTGTCCCCCTCCTACGAGAACCGCCTGAACGCCGAGTTCCGTCTGTAAGCGGCTGATCAGTTCCACATAGGATTCCATGGGCCAACATTTGGTCGGCCATGCGCTTCCGGCATGGATACCGACGAGCGTTTTGCCGTTTAAGTTAAAATCCTTCATTAACCGTTCCACATTTTCTTCCGCGGAGGCAGAATAATCCATGGATAATTTTTGTGCCGTAAATTTTTCTTTTACAATACCTTGTAACAGCGATAAATTCCGTTCCGCATCATGAATCATCCACGAGAAAGGAACGGTTTTAGTGTACAAAAACCAACCTTCGCTAGACGTAAAACCTATGCGTATCGGCACGCGGGAAAGCCACGCAATCAGCGCACTTCTGAAACTGCGGTGCGGTACGAGCAAAATATCAATGCCGGATTTTTTAATTGCGTTTGCGGTTTTCCAGACACCCGCAATTTTATTCCAACCGCGCTTGTCGTTTAAGATAATTTCCGATACCTCTTTTAAGGGTTTGAAAATATCTTCCGTTTGCGGGCGGGTAATCACGACAATTTTCGCTTCGGGAAATAACTTCGCTGTCTTTTGAACAAGCGGTGTGGTCAAAATACTGTCACCGATAAACGAAGTTTGGAAAATACCGATTTTGCGCACTTTCTTTTCCATAATATTGGCATTTTTGTAAGCCCAATCTTCCAATTTCGGTTCCTTGTATTTAATATCAATGTCCCAGATTTTGAGGGCTTCCAAATATTTATCCAACGTATGGCGTTCCAGCACGGGTGAAGTTTTGTGAAAGCGTACCAACATGCGGCGCGCCAAAGTGTTCTTGTCGTAGCGGGCGCGGTTGGGGATGCGGCTGAAAAAGCCCATTACAATACTTTTGAAAGTAGCGTGTAAATCCAAATAATGGGTATAACCGCCGGCGCGGATTTGGCGGATATTGGATAAAATACCTTGCTTGGCAACTAAAATTTCATCAATATCCGGATGTCCGGCTAGCACTTGTTTGAAAGCCGGCTTTACCATTAAGGTAATATGTGCGTCCGGCCATTTGGCTTTAATGTTCTTATAGACCGGCGAAGACAATACAATATCTCCTAAAGAAGATAAACGTACCACAAGTATCTTAGGGGGTTTTTCGTTCGTCATTTTTTATCACTTCCATGATTTTATTGGTGGCACCCTTGAAACCGAGTGCCGTAGCCCTTGCTTTGGCAGACATATTTTCTAATTGGGACGGATCGGCTAACAGTTGAAGCACTTTTTCTTTAAAGGTTTCTTCCGTTACTAAAACGCCGCCGCCTTTTTCCAACAAAGCATGGGCTGTTAAAGGGGTATTGTAAAAATGCGGACCGAAGAGGACCGTTTTACTTAAAATGGCCGGCTCCAATAAATTATGGGCCCCGCGCGGGGCAATGGAACCGCCTACAAAAGTGAGTGTCGCAAAGGCATACAGGGAAGACAATATCCCCATGGTGTCGGCACAGAGAATATCCATATTTTTATCAAAATTATTCTCGCTGATAAGCGCGTAACGAAGCCCGCTTTGTCGCAGAGCGGCCGTAAATTCGGCTCTACGTTCCAAATGACGCGGGGCAAAGATAATTTTGGTACCTGTTTTCAAGATGGCCGGCGCACACCGAAGCAGTAAAGTTTCTTCCTGCGGGTGTGTACTGCCCAACACAAAAATCGGTTTTCCCATCCAGCCCAGCGCTGTCAAAATACGGCGGACTTCTTCTAATTTAGCGGGTTGATCACTTAAGGTATCGTATTTGACGTTTCCGCAGACAAAGGTTTGTTCATCTGTCATACCCAGACGTTGATAACGGGTCTTATCTTCTTCCGTTTGAAGCGCCGCAAAGTGAAGCGGTGTTAAAACACGCTTGAAAAGCGGTTTTATAAGTAAATAGGCGCGAGTGGATTTTTGAGAGATGCGCCCGTTGATAAGCCCTGCGGGTACTCGGGCGTTGTGGGCGGCGTCTAACATGTTGGGCCAGATTTCACGTTCTACGATAAACAAACGGTGGGGATGAGCCAAACGAATAAAACGGCGCACAGACGGATAAAAATCCAACGGAGCCAAAACGGCTTTTGTGATTTGCGGATTTTTGAGGGCGGTTTCCTTACCGGCCTGCGTAGAAGTTGTGACTAATATATCACGCTTGTAAAAAGTTTTCAGTTGGGAGATCACCTCTTTCATAGATGCTACTTCCCCCACGCTCGCACAATGAAGCCACACAGCCCCTTGCGGCAGTTCCCCTTCTTTTTCCAATCCAAAGCGTTCTCTTAATTCCGCCCAAAGGTGCGTTAGCACATGCCTGCGGGAAGAAAACAAAAAACCGCACACAACTCCCAGCGCTGCCAAAGGAAAAACGAAATTTATCAGGATAAGAAATAAAAGTCCCATAATCTTATTATAGGATATTTCGGTTCTGTGTTTTGCGAAATTTCAAAAAACAGTTGTTTTTATTTCAAATTTTAGCTATACTTATGGATGAGGAAGTATAATCTTAAAAAATAGAAGGTTTGATCAATATGAAAAAATATATAGGTTCATTGTTGTTGTTATTTGTGAGTGTTCTCTCGTTTGCGGTTGGTTCAAATGACTTTGTTTTTGTGACTACGCTCTCTTCCCCTCAAGGGGTATATTCGCGTTTGGAAGCCACTTCCGTTCAACCGGTTTCGGTTTCGGAAGATAAACTTCGTTTCTTAAATTATTGTACTGCCAGCGGTGTCAATAACCAGATTACTGTTTTACATGCTGCTGGTAGTAATGATGCGGAGTTCGGAACGTTCGTCTTAAATACCGCAAATAGCAAATTGGTGCTTGAGAAGGATGTATCCGCGTTGACTTCTTTCGCAGGCGCTACTGCTTCCTTATCAAAAGATGCCAAGGTAACAGTAGGCCGTTTACTTGCGCAAACAGTAACAATAGATACTCCCTTCACTACAGATTTAAACGTGGCAGACACGCTTTATGTATCTGCTGTTACCGCAAAAGTAGCCAAGATTGATGAGATACATGTGAAACAGGAAGATGGTAGTTATAAAAAATGGTTCCCGGTGTGTTATTCTGACGGTACTACCACAGCTCCTTGCGAAGATACCGGAACGAAGGGTTTAGCCGGTATTGGCGGTACACTATGGAAATCGACATACCTTGCGGACAAATCCGGAGTAGATTCGTGTACGATTGATGGCGTGGAAGCGAAAGATAGTAGCTTGGTGCTAGTAAAAGAAGATTCTACAACAAGGCTTGACGATATGTAATCCGTTTGGATTTTTCCGCGTTTGAGTGGACGTTTTTATAAGTGTAATTAAAACCCCGGGTATAAGTCCGGGGTTTTCTGTTCCCGAAAGTTTCTGTCAAGGTTCTTTCGCCTCGTTCGTCACCTCGCAGTGTTGGTATGCGGGGTATAACAGGGCGACAGGTACACTTACCGCTATATCCCGCATAGAAATATTGCGGGATGACGAGTTGTGGGTGTTTCGGCGTGATGATCGCTAATACAGTAACAGTAAAAAAGATTGCGGAGAAATACGCAAACGATAAAAGTCGTTGCGGCTGGATTTCCGGCGGACTAGTAATCTGGGGCAGTGCCCGCATATGAAAACCCCCGGGCTTCAGCTCGGGGGAGTTTCATTTTGGAAAATAAATTTATTTGGATGATTTCTTTTTAAATAAGCCGCCGATTTGTTTAATGGCGCTTGTTGCTTCGGTCAGGGTATCTTTTGCGGCGGATTCTCCTTCCTTCTCGGTTGTTTTTGCCGATTTGCCGCTTAATATTCCCCCCACCACGGCGCCGACGGTGTTGGTTACGTCCAATTTCCCTTTTGGGTTATCGGTCGTTCCCGTAATTTTGAAAACAACGGGGGCGGCTTGCGTAAACAGGGTGGCCTTGGCTTTCATATTCAGTTCGTCCGATACAAAATTTACAGTTCCGGTGGCGGACAAATCGCTGACGGTTGTTTTGAAAAGCGTTTTATCCACGTTCATTACCCCGTTTGTAAACGTGTAACTGCCGCTGCCTTCCGAAAGTGCCAAAGAGCCGTTATCCGTGTCTGACGGGAATAAATTCAGTTTTAACGTAGAAGATACTTTGCGCAGTAAAGACAACGGAAGAAAAATAATTTTTACGATTTTATTTTCCTTGATGAAGGAATCCAAATTCGTAATAGCTCCGGGTTGTAAGGTAAATGCGATATTTCCGTTGGCTTGTTTCATGCTGTTGCTTAAACGGGTTAACGCGGTGGTTAAGGTAAGTCCGTCCGAACGGAAATACGGCACATTGATTTTGCCGATCGTAATATTGGCTGTCAGATTTGTAAAATCTTCGGCTTGATTGGTTGTTTTATCCGTCGCTTGTTCGGCAGTAGTTTCCGCGGAAGGAGAAGCGGTTTCTTCTTCAGAAGAAGGAAATTTCTCCAAGGTCAGCGCGTCCAAGTTCAAATTGAGAACAAGGTCTGTTGTATTTTTGACGGTTTTGTACGAAAAAGAGGAGGTGAAATTCCCTTTATTTAACTGTCCGGTTAAGGATTTGCTGGATATGTTATCAAGGGAAGCCAGTACGACCGTTCCGTTTAGGTTGGTTAAAGTAAACGGGTCATAAAACAGTCCGGCATTTTGAAAGGTAAACGAACCGCTGAAATCTTGTCCGTTATTTTTGTCGGATGTTTTGAAGGTCCCGTTAATTTTTCCGCCGGGCTGAAAGTCATTAACAGTATCGGTGATTTTCATTATTTGGGCAAGATCGGTTTTTAATTTCCCCTGTAAATTATAGGTAACGTTTTCCCCTCCCCATCCGATATTTCCGTTAACGGAAAGTGCGTTGTCTAACATTTCCAGGGCGGCTTCCTGTAAGTCAAGCGTGCTATTGTCCAAGTCGGTATCGGCCTGTATGCGCAGCGACAACGTCGGCAAAGAAAAAGAAGGCAAGTTGCTGTCAAAGTCCGTAAGTACCTGATTGGTAATACCGCTGACACTTCCTTCCAAATTGATTTTCGGTGCGGTAAAATTTTCAATTTTTCCGTTTGCCGCCAACTGAATCGTTTTGTAAGAAGCGTCCAATTTATTTACCGTAACGGAAGCCTGCGTATTATCAAGTCCGGCCAAAAAAGCCGTCAGGTCCAGCTGGACGGGCAAAGCGATAGAGGGTTGCCCTTCCTGATCTATTTGTGTGGTAAAACGGATATCGGCCGTGAAAGGTTTTTCCAAATCAAAATTATGTACATTGACAAATAAATTTTCCACGGATGTTTTGAGCGCGGACGATTTATCTTCATAAGAAAGGGTACAATCGGAAACGGAAACTTCTTGCGCGGTAATGGAAAAAGCATCCCCTTGCGCGGGTTTCGTGTCGGCCGGCGTATCATTGGCGGTAGCGGGTGCGGTTGTTTCCGTTGTTTCGTCGGAGGAAGTCACAAAGGAGTCAAAATTAAACGCACCGTCGCGTTCTTTGATAACTTGTACGGTGAGTCCGTCTAATTTTAACGCATCAATTTCAATTTTCTTTTTGAGTAACGGTTTAACGGCAATTTTGGCCACTAATTGATTGGCTTTAATAAAGGTACCGTTTTCAAAAGTGTTCGCTTCCGACAGGGCAAAATCGTCCAGCGTGACGCCTATCCAGTTAAACGAAGCGTTGGAAAATGTTAGTTCGCGGTGCCAATTATTGCGGGCATAATCTTGCGCAAGTTGTTTGATTTTTTCTTGAGAAAGCAGTGTTTTAAGCGCAACCAAACCGCCCGCTATCACTATTACTCCGATGACAGCCAACACAACAAGAATTTTCAGTAATTTCTTCATAACGTTTTATTTTTTCTCTTCCTTTTTGGAATCGTCTTCCACAATTTCGGCCTCAATAATTTCCGGTTTTTCGGCGGAAGGTGTTTGTCTGTTACGGAAGGCGGTTGCGTCTTTATGGATTAACGAGAGAACAAAAAGGACAAACGCTCCGTCGTCGGCAATACCTAACACAGGCAGTACATCCGGCAACAGATCAATAGGCGACACAAAGTACAAAATACAAAGCACTGCCCAAAAACAGGTTCCCCACGGCATTTTGGATTGGCCGCGTAAACCGGCACGTATCATGGTAAAAAAAGTACCAATATCTTTGAAAATAATTAACGGGTTCATTTTTCCTCCTTCTTTATGGTATCAAATTTTGACAAATGTACGGATGTATCTTTGTCTTGCGCGCGCTTACCCGAAACATGTTCCGTAATACGTAAGGCATAATCTCCCATTTTTTCAAAATGGTTTAAAATGTCCGCGTAGGCCGTAATCGCGTCCGGGTCGGTTTTCCCTTCCGATACAACCCGTTCGCGCCGGTCGCGCAACAGTTGCTTGCGAAGTGCGTTTAAGGCGCGTTCGTCGCGCAGGGCTTCTTCAAACAAGGTTTGTGACTTTTCCTGTTCCTGAAATAATGCCAACACATTTTGCGTACGCTTTAAAATTACTTTTGTGAGCCGTGCGGCTTGTTCCATTTCTTTTTTATCGGACGTATTGAAGGCATTTTTCTGTTCAAATTTTTCCAGTATGCGGGCGATTTTTTCGCCGTCATCTGCCATGTGTTCAATGCTGTGTAGTATATCAAACAACGTTACCGATTGGGCAACTGCGTGGCGGGATAAGTTCCCGTGGGTCAGTTGTGTTAAGAAGGAATTGATTTTATGCTCCAGTACGTCGGTGGTGTACTCGGCTTTTTTAACGTCGTCAATTAAACGCGGAAACAGTTTTTTATCGGTTGTTTTGAGCGCGTGGATGAGTTTGGACGTTATTTTACTGACAAAGGATAACATCCGCTGCATCTCTTTTTGGGCGGCGATGAACGACAATTCCGGCGTAGGCGCAAGGCGGCTTGCCAAATAAATCAATTCGTGTCCGGTTTCTTCTTCGCGTTTTTGTTTCGGCAGTAACAGATAGGTCAGTTTTTCCAATTGCGGAAGTAACGGCAGTAATAAAAGGGTATTGGCTACGTTAAATAATGTATGAAAGGCCGAAATGTGATACGGTAGTACCGCCGATAAATGTGCCGTGTCGGCCGTATAAGGATTACCGGCAACAAGGAAATCAACCGCTTTTAATAAATACGGAAATAAAAGAACGGCCCACAAAACACCGATTGTATTAAATAAGGTATGCCCGAGCGCGGCCCGCTTGGCGGTTCGTCCGGCGCCCAAGGCGGCTAAATTGGCGGTAACAGTCGTGCCGATATTTTCGCCGAGAACCAACGCACAGGACGTCGGGAAATCAATAATTCCGGCGGCAGCGCAGGTAAGTGTCATGGCCATTACGGCGCTGGAGGACTGTAAAATAACCGTTAGGAGTGTGCCGCTGAAAATAAGAATCAGCAAATGAATAAGTGTATCGGGGCGCAACCGCGCAAGCAGTTCAATTACTTGCGGATGTTGGGCTAAATCGGCGGGGATCGCGTCTTTTATAACGGCCAACCCGAAGAATAAAAACCCAAACCCCATACATGTTTCGCCGATACGTTTTAGCGTAACCCATTTGGAAATAAATTGGATGAAAAAACCGAGTGCGATAACGGGCAGGGCAAAAAGGGAAATATCCATTTTAAACCCGAATATGCTGACGATCCACGCGGTGAGCGTTGTGCCGATATTCGCTCCGAAAATAACGCCTAATGCCTGTGTTAAGGTAAGCAGTCCGGCACTGACAAATCCCACCGTCATAATGGTGGTAGCACTGGAGGATTGGATAATGCCGGTTACAAGCGCGCCGCAGACGGTAGCGGAGATACGATTGCTGGTGGCCAGGCGGAGTAATTTGCGCAGTTTATCACCGGCCAATTTTTGAAGTCCGTCACTCATCAACTTCATGCCGAACAGAAAAACAGCCAACCCGCCGAGCACATTTACCAGTTGTAATACAATGTTTTTCATAGCGCAATAAAAAGGGGAGTTTTTACACTCCCCTTTCTGATAGAATTATTTTGACATTTTAATGGAGGTAGGACCTTCATTATCGGAGTCTTTTTTTGAGGAGTCTTCGTTTTCCGGCATCATCATTTTGCGATGTTCTTCCAACTGTTTTGCTAACGTGTCGTCAAATAAAATGGTCGGCATACGGTCCTCATCTCCGTATTGAACAAGGTCTTGGTGGTCCTCGGGTGTATAGACTTGTTCCAAATGGTCTTGTAAGTTATCCGCATGCCCTTCTGTCTTAACTTCTGCTTTTTCCACCGTCAAATCTTCCATTTCCGGCTCTTCTCTGGGGGCACCCGGAACCGTATATATATTGACATCTTCGCCGTCATCAACGATTCCCGTTTTGTTACCCCACGGTTGTTGCGGCAACGGTTGTTGCGGTAACGGCTGTTGTGGTAACGGCCGTTGTGGTAATGGCCGTTGCTGCTGCGGTTGCTGCTGCAATTGTTGCGGTTGTTCTGTCAGTATTTGTCCCGGCTTTATTACTTCTTGATTCATAAAACAGGCATCCATGTTGAAGAACACCATAAACGGGAATACTTCGCAGAACCAACCGATCAGACCACAATAGATAAAAAAGAGAACTACAATAAGGAGGAAAAGCGCGTTCGGCATGGCACTTATATCCAGGTTCGGAGCAAGCAACGGAATCCCCACATACAATGCGTAAATGACAACTGCCATGGCTGCAATCGCGAGAATCGGTAGGACCAGATACATAAACGCCGCCCCGACGACTTTTAGATAATTTTTGCCCGACGTTAACCGCCAACTGTACACAAGCGCTTCTATCGGCCCCATCTCGCGTGTTGCGATGGCCATAACCGCAAAAATCAAACGCAACCAAACCGCAAAGAATAGAACGACTTTAATCAAGAAAATAACGGTCGTTGAGAGAGAAGCGAAATGTAATGCCCGACCGAGGATATATTGACACACACCTACAACAATGCAGTAACCTAAATAATAGAAGACGGGAACAATGGCATGAAAGATACAATCAAAAATCGTTTCCTGATTTTTACCGACGTAAGAGTCTATCAAGCGAAAAAGTGCCAGCGGCACGACAAGATAAAGAAATGCCGAATATAAGAAAAACGGAATCAGAAAAATCACTATCGCCATCGGGGAAATCATGCCCATCGTATAGATCAATCCCGCCAATACAGCTGCCGGAAGAAGTACAATGGTGGCAAGTAAAATCTCCCGCAGAAAAGTGCGGTACGTGACTTTGAAAGATTCAAGCCACAGGTTAAATAAATTTTGAGGTTCGTAAAGATTCATAAAATTCCCCTTATAAATTTCCTTTTTATACATTATACCAAAAGCAAATAAAAATGCGTAAAAAATTAAAAAAACTTTTCAAGGGCTTTTGCCGCACAGTAACCGCTGCTCCAAGCCCACTGTAAATTATAGCCACCTAGCTGGCCGGTAACATCCAACACTTCCCCCGTAAAATAAAGCCCCGGAATCGTACGGCTTTCAAACGTAACGGGGTTTATCCCGCGCGTATCAATGCCGCCGGCGGTTACTTCGGCTTTTGTGTAACCGGAAGCGGCAGCGGGAACCACGCAAAAACGGTTTAATTGTTCTGCGGCTTGCTGAATATCCTGTTTGGTAGCGTTGGAAAGATCTTTATCCAACGTATCAAGCCATATTTTGGCTATTTTTACGGGCAATAAATCTTTTAGAACGGTTGAAATGCGGGCGGGCGTATTTTTATGAGATTTCAAAAAAGCAAGTACGTCCGTTCCCGGCAAAAAATTGATAAAAACAGGTTCTCCCTCTTGCCAATAAAGCGACGTTTTTAATACGCACGGTCCGCTGATGCCTTCGTGCGTAAAAAGGAGCGAATCGTCAAACGTGTGTTTTTGAAAAGAAATACGTGCCGGCATACTGTTACCGGCTAATGCGCGGCAACGGTCCCGATACGGTTTAGAAAGACAAAAACCGCACAGCGCAGGGCGTTGGGCCACAACGGGCAAATTAAATGTTTTGGCTACTTGCGTACCGAAGGTACCGGCCCCCAACGGACGGAAGGAAAGCCCTCCGGCGGCTATGACTACGCGTTGTGCCTGTACGTTTCCGCGTGACGTGCGGACGATAAAACCGTTTGTCCCTTTGGTGACGGATAGTACCTGTGTAGAAAGGGCAATTTCCGTATGGGCCTGTTTGGCGCGTTTGACTAAAAAGCGGACGATATCTTGCGCGTTTTCGGCGAAATATTGACCGGTCGGACGGAGGGTAAAATGGATTTTTTCTTCTTCCAACAAGCGGATAAAATCGTGCGGGCCGAAGGCGGCCAGCGCACTTTTACAAAAATGTTTGTTTTGGCTTTCGTAACAAGCGGCAGAAACGGAGGCGTTGGAAAAATTACATTTTCCCCCGCCCGATACGCTGACTTTTAAGGCCGGCTTATCATTATGGTCCAGCAATAGTTTTTTTGCGGAAAAACTCCCCGCGCAGAAAAGCCCGCTGGCCCCTGCCCCGATAATAACTGTATGGTAAGAAGTTGCCGAAAAATAGCCCATACAAAAATGATAGCATTTATCCGCGCAAAAATATGTTATACTATTAGTAATTATTCTTAAAAAACGGTTTATGACGACGACACTTACTTCTGATTTACAACACCGTTTGGCGCATTTTGAAACCCGCTGTAAAGAAGCCGGGTTGCGTATGACGCGGCAACGCGCGGCTATTTTTCGCGCGGTGGCGGTTTCGTGTGAGCATCCGAGTGCCGAAAAAGTATTTGCGGATGTGCGCGTCCAAATGCCCAACGTATCGTTAGATACCGTTTACCGAACGCTTTCTTCGCTAGAAGATATGGGATTATTAGCGCGGGTAGGGTTATCATCAAAAGCGCGGTTTGACGGAGACTTAAGGCCACATTGTCATTTTGTATGTACGGAGTGCGGAGAGGTATATGACGTTTTCCCCCATGATCAGGAAGAAATTTCCTATCCGCTGTCTGCGCGCGAAAAGGGCGAAGTGAAACAAGTCAACGTCCAATGTAGAGGAATTTGTAAGAAGTGCCAAGGTTAGTTTTATAGGAGAGAAAAATGGAATTGAAAGGATCTAAAACGGAACAAAACTTATTAGCGGCATTTGCGGGCGAATCGCAAGCCACCAATAAATATACGTATTATGCTTCCAAAGCCAAAAAAGAGGGCTTTGTCCAAATCGGGAAAATTTTTGAAGAAACGGCCGCCAACGAACGGGAACACGCCAAATTATGGTTCAAAGCCCTTCACGATAACGGCGTCCCCGCTACGGCCGCGAACTTGTTAGATGCCGCCAACGGTGAAAATTATGAGTGGACCGATATGTATGCCGGTTTTGCCAAAACAGCCAAAGAGGAAGGGTTTGATAAATTGGCTTTCTTGTTTGAAGCCGTCGGAAAAATTGAAAAACGCCACGAAGAACGCTACCGCAAATTATTACACAACGTGGAAACAAATGCCGTTTTCCAAAAGGCCGGTATCGTGATGTGGGAATGTGCCAACTGCGGGCATATCCATATCGGCGAAAAAGCTCCGGAAATGTGCCCCGTCTGCGCACATCCGCAAGCGTACTTTATGATTCATCCCGAGAACTATTAAGTTTTTTCGGTATAAAAAAGCCCCGCGTTGTGCGGGGCTTTTTAATGGAAAAATTATCTTTTCGACGAGAATACTGCGCCCGTAACGGCACAAATCGTACCGAAGAACATGGCGTATTGATAGGCGCGGATAAAAGACGTTACCGTATCTGTTCCGCCGGAAAGCAATATTTTTTGCGCGAGCGAAAAAATCGCTACCGACAGCGCAATCCCCGTAATCATCCCCACGTTGCGCGAGAGTGCGTTAATACTTGCCACTACGCCCAGTTTCCCCTTCGGCGCCGCGCTGACAACCGTATTATTGTTAGGCACCTGAAAAGTTCCCGAGCCAAGCCCCATCACCATTTGCGCAAAGAGAATATAAAAGACAGAAGGATTTTTGCCGATAAACGCAAACAGGAGTGTTCCCGTTGCCCCGATACAAAGCCCTACGGTACTGAGTATCCGCGCCGGAATTTTTGCATTTAAATTGCCGGCGATGGTGGATGCCACCGCCAGCATAATGGGGAAAGGCAAAATCAGCATACCGATTTTGATAGGGTCCATGCCCATAATATCGGTTAAATAGAAAGGAAGCAAAATGGAATTTGTCAGTTGCGCGGTGTAACCCAGAAATGTTACCAAACAGCCAAACGAAATGGCGGGAATTTTGAAAACGGAGAAATCCAAAAACGGATCTTTGACCTTCTTTTCCCGTCGGATAAAAAAGAAGAAGAAAACGGCAGCCGTTACAAAAGAGCCGACGATAAACGGGTCCGTCCAACCCCGTTTGGCGGCGGTGTTCAGCGCATACAGAAAGGAAAAACTTGTCACTAAATAAAGCAAGGTCCCGCCGTAGTCCATTTTGGCGCGTTTGCGTACTTTAAAACGCGGAATTAAGTAAATCCCGCGCCATATTCCGATAAGCGCCAGCGGAATTGCCAACCAAAAAATACTTTTCCACCCGAAGGCCTGAATCAGTACCCCGCCGATAGCCGGTCCGGCCAGCGAACCTCCCGCCACTACCGCGCCCACGCCACCGAACGCTTGCCCGCGCGATTTGCCGTGGAAAACCGAGGCCACGAGCGCCTGTGACGTGCCCATCATGGCAGAGGCGCCGATCCCCTGTATGGCGCGCGCAAATAATATCATGGGAAGCGAATTGGAAAGCGCACACAAAAACGCACCAACCCCGAAGGCAACGAATCCGCCCAAATAAATCCATTTGCGGCTGAATAAATCACTTAATTTCCCGAACAAAGGTAAAAAACAGGTAAGCAGTAAAAGATAAAAACTGACGACTAATTGGATGTCTTCCAGCGATACGCCGAATTCTTCCGCCATCGTCGGCAAAGCAACGTTTACAACCCCCGCCGACAGCGAAGCCATAAACGTACCGTTGGCGGTAACGGTAAAGATCATCCATTTTCGGCTAATGTGCGGCAGATTAAAACTCATTTTTTTGTACAACGTATTAACGTGTAGGCAAAACGCCCGACTCCGTTAAAGATTTTTTCAATTTTCAACCCCGCTTTTTCTATACACGCTTCCATTTGCGGCAAACTGTACATTTTACTGTTGCCGTTGGCAATATTCGTAAAATAAAGCGAAGTATGGTTCAAGCAAAAAGTGGCGGCGGCATATTCCTGCTGGTCCCAGAGGGGTTCTAAAATATAAATGCGGGAATTTTTGCCGGCAGCCCGTTTTACTTTTTTCAAAATAGAAATGATTTCTTCTTCGGAGAAACAGTCCAAAAACTGGCTCATCAAAAATGCGTCCGCACCAGCGGGAATAACGGATTTTTTATCTAATAAATTTACCGCGTGAAAAGACGTCCGCCCCGCGTACTTTTTAAGGTTCTTGCGCGCCATTTTTAACTGTCCTTCCAGGTCCACGATGCCCACGTGTACGTTTTTATCGTGTTCCAAACATTTTTTTGCCCATTTACCCGTGTTGCCGCCGATATCAAAAATTGTTTTGGGCGATAGTTCAAATACAAGCGGTAAAATTTCGGGGAAGGCAATATCCGAATAAAAATGGTCAAACGCGAACCAACTTTTTTTCACTTTCGGCGGCAATTTGGAAAGTCCTTCATACACCGTTTTCCATTTACCAAAAACTTTAAGGCCGGTCGGTTTTCCGCTGGTGAGTGATTTTTCAAGTGAAAACATCCCCAGATAGCAAACGTCGTTCACAAAATCCATATTGGCGCGGGTCATCGGATCGCAAAGCAAAAACCAGCCGGTTTTGGTGATTTCGTATTTTCCGTCCGGTTGGCGGGATACTAGATTAAGCCCTTCCCCCACCTCTAATAATGTCTGTACGGCATAAAGTGAGAGTTTTAATTTTTTGGCGATCGTTTTATCGTCGTACGAATCCGTATTGAGTAAATCTAAAATTTTCAAATTCCGTAGCGCTAGCGCGGCCTGGAAACTGATCGGCGCAAAAGCGATTTTTTGCGCATCAAAAGCAATATCTGCCATGGTAGGACGGTCCGCGCGGTTACGGCGATAAGGCGGATTGTGTTTTGTATTGTTTTTAGTTATCATATTCTTATAAGATTTTATTTTATTTTGAGGTTCTTTACAATGAATACACCGAAAAAAATTGCGCTCGTTACCGGCGCCAGCCGCGGTATCGGACTCGCCGTTGCCAAACAATTAGCAAGTGATGGTTTTGATATTTGGCTCAATTATCACTCCAATCACGCCGCCGCCGAAAAGGCCAAAGCAGCTATTGAACAGACAGGGGCCGCGTGTACGCTTCTTCCGTTTGATGTGGCCGATATAGAAGCGGTACGCAAGGCATTAAATCCGCTACTTGAAAAACAAACACCGTACGCGCTCATTAACAATGCGGGCGTACGGAAGGATAATTTACTCGTGTTTATGCAGGATGATGAGTGGACAAAAGTTATTTCCACGGTATTGGGCGGTTTTCACAACGTGACCAAAACCGTTCTGGCGGCCATGATTCGCGCCAAGGGCGGACGGATTGTCAATATCGCCTCCGCGGCCGCGCATGCGCCTGTGCCGGGGCAAACCAATTATTCCGCGGCGAAGGCGGGCATTGTGGGGGCAACGCGCAGTTTGGCATTGGAAGTTGCTAAGCGCAATGTGTTGGTAAATGCCGTTTCACCGGGATTTATTGAAACGGATATGTTGGAAGGACTCCCCATGGATAAGATTTTGCCGCTTATTCCGTTGCGCCGTTTGGGCAAGCCGGAAGAAGTAGCGGCACTCGTGTCGTTTTTATGCTCGGACAAGGCCTCCTATATCACAGGCCAAGCGTTTGGGGTAAACGGCGGCGTTGTAATGTAACACATAAATAAGCGGGCAATTTTATATAATAAAACTATGACTTCTTTTGACGAAACAACAGTAGTAATTACCGGGATGGGTGCGGTATCTGCGTATGGTGCCGGAACGGATACGTTATGGAACGGACTTTCGGAAAATAAAAATTGTATCCGAACGGTGGCGGAACTGGAAGCTATGCCGATGATTAAAACAAAAGTCGCGGCGACGGTTCCTGATATGGATTATTCCTTTATTCCCCGCCGGGACAGACGTTCCATGAGCAAAATGGGACTCTATGCCTATGTGGCCGCCAAAGAGGCCCTTTCTCAGGCCGGTTACACGGTGCCCGCGCAGGACTTGGGATTTTTTATGGGGTCCACGTTAAACAGTATTTCTGTATGGATGGAAATTACCCGCCATTGTCACGAACAGCACTTGGAACTCGTCAAAACGTCCGATTTCTTACAAATTATGAACCACTCCCCCCTTGCCACTGTTTCACAGGCGCTAAAAATAAACGGACCTTGTATCGGTGCTTCAGAAGCATGTGCGACGGGGCTTATCAACGTGGGGCTTGCTTATTTAGCGATTAAATCCGGCTGGGTTTCACAGGCCCTTTGCGGCGGTACGGAAGAATATCACCCCATGTTCAGCGCATGCTTTGATATCATGCAAGCCACTTCGCACAATTCCAATGATAACCCGTCGGCGGCTTGCCGTCCGTTTGATGCGTCGCGCACGGGGTTGGTTGTTGCGGAAGGGTGCGGCCTTTTATTTTTGGAAAGCAAAAAAAGCGCGCTTTCGCGCGGGGCCAAAATTTTAGCCGAAGTGGCGGGGTTTGCGTCCAATACGGAAACGGAAAATATGGCATATCCGTCGGCGGAAACGCTTGAAAAATGTATGCGCAGTGCCTTACAAAACGCGCATGTTTCCCCGCAGGAAGTGGATTTGTTAAATGCCCACGCAACGGGTACGATTGTTGGCGATATTGCCGAATCCCAAGCCGCCTGTGCGGTGTTCGGCCCGTCTGTAAAAGTCGATAGTTTAAAGGGCCATTTGGGGCATACCATGGGCGCAAGCGGTGCGTTGGAATTGATTGCTTGCGTGAAAATGTTGGAAGAAGATGTACTTCTTCCCACCAAAAATTTGAGTACGGTGGACAGCCGTTGTGCATCGGTACAATATGTGAAAGAAACGGAACACAAAAAAATTAACACGTTAGTAAAAAACAGTTTCGCTATCGGCGGGAATAATTGTTCTTTACTATTAAGGAGACCATTGTGATTACACGGGAAGAAATTATCAAACTTACCAATGAAGCGTTGCAGAAGGAATTTGAATTGACGCCGGAGCAGTTGGTGCCGACGGCTACTTTCCAAACTGATTTGGGGTTGGACAGTTTGGACGCGGTGGATATGGTAGTGGTGTTGGAGCAAAAATTCGGCATGACGCTTCGGCAGGGATATGATATCCGTTCCATTGTTACGTTAAATGATCTGTACGATTTTATTGAAAAATTAGTCAAAGAACACCAATCGTAATATGTACGTTTTACGCTCGTTTTTTAATACGGCGGTTATCGGTACGTCCGCCATTGTGTGGTTGTTCTTATCGGGGGTAGTGGCGGCTCCCTTTTTGTGGCTGTTCGGAGATAAAAAAGGGCATCTTATTCACCGCTTTGTGTACTGTCAGTCTAAAGGAATCATGCTGGCGGTGCGTATGTGTTCAAACGGCTGGCGGGTGGAGCGTTCCCCGCGCCCGAAGGGACCGTGTATTGTGGCCGCTAACCACGCTTCCGCGCTGGATTTGTACAGCGTTTGCGAACTTGGTTTTAATAATGTTGTTTACATTACGAAAGGGTGGGTTTTCAAAATACCCTTTTTTCGTTTTGTGATGAACGGCGCCGGTTATATTGATGCGGAAAAAACACCGCCCGAACAAATGCTTGAACTGTGCGGGCAGGCCGTTAAAAACGGATGTGATATTGTGCTATTTCCGCAAGGGTCACGCAAAAATCCGCAGGCGCGTTTTAAAAGCGGTGCGTTTTATTTGGCGGAAAAGTTAAATTTGCCCGTTGTTCCTATGGCCATTTGCGGAACCGGAAAAATGTTACCGTCGGGCAGTAAAATTCTTCGCCCCGCCAACATTGTTTTAAAATCGTTTCCGGCGGTTTTTCCGTCGGATTTTGGCGGAGATTTGGGACACCTGAAAATGGCGCAAGCCGTTAAAAAACAGATTATGGATTTTGTAAATTCGGAGGAATCAAAATGAGGAAAATAATTGTGATGTTGGCAGTTGTGTTGTTGGTGGCCGCTTGCCGTGGAACTGTGCCCGTTTATACAGTGTCGGATAAGACAGTAACCGTTTCGCCGGCTACTACCATGGCACAAGCCATTATAGCGGGCGGTACAAAAAAAGGTTGGACCATGAGCCGTGTAGGTAGCGGCCTTATCAAAGGGTCGTTAACGGTGCGCGATCACCAGGTGACGGTTAATATTCCTTACACGCAAAGTAGTTATTCCATTGAGTATGTGGATAGTACGAATATGTTGTATAAGTCCAAGAAAAATACGATTCACCCGAAATATAATCAATGGGTGCGTAATTTGGATTTAGCGATTACCCGCGCCGCTCAAGCACCGAAACAGTTTTCTGCGGCGGCCGGCAAATGAAACCGTTTTCCCCGCTTGATTCACTTATCCCGCACAAACCGCCCATGCGGTTAGTGGACGCGTTTACGGAAGTGACGGATACCGTCGGAAGGGTAACGGCAACTATCGGGGAAGATCACTTATTTTTACGGTCTGATAAAACCCTCGCGCCGGAAGCGTACTGCGAAATGATTGCACAGTGTTTTGCCGCTTGTGAATCCCAACGGCGCGAGTGGAAAGGTTTATCTACCGAGGGCGGCGGCTATTTGGCCAGCGTGCGCGATTTTGAAGTGTTGGGAAGTGCCAAAGTAGGCGATTTATTGACGGTTTCTTCCGTCCAACAAGACGATTGTTTCGGCACGCGTATTGTGCAGGGCGAAGTTTTTTGCGAAGGCAAAAAATTAGCGCAAGGCACCGTCTATATTTTTATGTGGGAAGGCAAAAACCCGCCGGAGATGAAATGAAGAAAATCTTATATGTATTTTTGCTGTGTTGTATTTCCTCTGTGCTTTTCGCGCAGACACCTTCGCTCCCTTCTTTACAGGAATTGGCCGTACAATTTGGCAAAGTAACCACTATCCAAAGCCGTTTTACACAGGAAAACCATCTTTCGCTTTTGACCGAACCGGTAACAAGCGAAGGAAAATTCGTATTTCAAAAAAATCCGTCTTTACTCCGTTGGGAATATACAAAACCGTTTGAAAACGGATTTCTCCTTGCGGAGGAAAAATCCTACCGTTTGGAAAAGGGACAAAAAAAGGAAGTAAAGGGCACGCTCGTTAGTACGATTGCCTTCCAAATGAACACGTGGCTGACGCTGGATATTAACGAATTGAAAAAGAAATATAATATCGCGCAGGCGGAAAACAAATTGGTGTTTACGCCGCTGTCCGAAGGGATACAGACCATTTCGCAAATTACGCTCTACTTTACGTTAGAAGATTTGCCGCGCGTTACGCAGATAGAACTTGCCGAGCCGACGGGCGATAAAACGGTACTTTATTTTAAGGATACGGTGCTTAACAAAGAAATTCCCGCTGAAAATAAAAAATGAAAACCGCCCTATTCATAAAGCATAAATACCTGATTTTGGGACTGATCCTTTTGATGAGTGCCGTATGCGGTTTATTCCTAGCGCGTGTTCCGTTTGAAGAAACTATTTTAACCATGGTACCGCAACACGTGCGCGGTAAAGTGGAACTTTTTACGCTTTCCCCTCTTAACCAGAAAATTTTTGTAGGCGTACAAGGCACGTCTGAAGATGATGCCCGCAAAAACGCCGAGACCTTGCGGGAAATGTTGCTGAAAAGTCAGGTCGTTCGCGAACCTTTTGTAGTAGATGCCAACGTGGCGGAATCGTTGGCGGGCACCCTTCCGTATCATTTTTCCGAGGAGGATGAAAAAGACCTTTCCCGTAAAATAACGCCGGATGCAGTAGCAGAAAAAATGACCGATAATTATGCCAAAATAATTTCTTTACAGGGTATGTTTTTGCGTCCGTTGATTTTGAAAGATCCGCTTGATTTTGTTTCGGTAACGGCGAAAAAATTGGCGTTGTTAGGCAAAGATATGCGCGTGGATTTTAAAGACGGTTTTTTGTCATCTTCCGACGGAAAAACGTGGATCGGCGTTTACGACAGTATAAAAAATGCCAACGATTTTTCGGCGGCGTTGTCCTTTGATTCCTCTTTTTGGAAAAGCGCGGCCGCGCTGCCTGCGTCCGTGCGTGCGTTTTATACGGGAGGCCTTCGCTACACGGTGGAAAATGTGCGCGCCATCAAGCGGGATTTAGTCAAAATTTCCGTTCTTGCGTTTCTTGCGTTATCGGGCGTGTTTGTGCTTTTCTTTCGCCGGAAAAGCGCACTGCTGATTTATCTGTTGCCGCTTCTGGTGTTGCCGCCCGCCGCGCTGGGGACCTACCTGATTTTCGGGCGGTTAAGCGGCATTACGCTCGGGTTTGGAAGTGTGGCCGCGGGGCTTGCGGTGGATTACTCCATTTACGTTTTCTTTGCCGTACTACATAGCGGAGATGACCCATACGCTGTTGTAAAAAAATTAAAAAAGCACTTGCTTTGTAATTATATGACTTCCGTTTTATGTTTTGCCGCTTTGCTGTGTTCCGGTGTGGAAGTGTTCCGGCAAATTGCGGTATTTTCTATTCTTGCGCTTACGCTTGCGTTAGGGCTTTCCTTGTTTGTTTTTCCGGCCTATTGGATAAATATGCCGCCCAAAGAATTTGTTTTTTCGGGGCGGAAACCGATTCGTTTGTCCGGCAGGGCGGCGCTACCGCTGATAATATTTATTGTGCAATGTGGAATTATTGGTTTGGTTCATACAACGTTTAGCGGGGATATGGATAAATTAAACGCAATCTCGCCTCGTTTTGAACAGGATAAAGAACTTTTTTCACAAGCGTTTCCTAATGCGGAAAACCGTAATGCCTTACTGTTTGTGCTAGGGAAGAGCAAGGAGGACGTCCTCCGAAAAAGTGAAGAATTATCCGGCACACTTCCCCGTCCGTTAGCCGTCAGCCAATTGCTTTCGTCCGAAGAAGGAACTCAACTTTCTTTGGAACGGTGGCGTAATTTTTGGAGCGAAGAAAAGCGGAAGGAACTTTCGGCTTTGTTCCAAAAATCGTGCGATACATTGGGCATCCAATGCGGCGCATTTGAGCCGTTTTTAAAAAGTTTGGAGCAACCGTCGTCCGCCGATCCGTTTGATTTATCGCAAATTTATAATCCGCTTATCCAACTTAAAGACGGACGTTATGCGCTTGTTCACATTGTGCCGAACTACCCGATTGATTACGACGTACAAGATCCGTCGGTCGTTTTTGTGTCGGCGGAAGGTTTACGAAAAGAAATTATTTCTTCCGCTAAATGGGAAGCCCTGCGGATTTTACTTTTGGCGATACTTTTTAATTCCGTGGCGGTTGGAATTGTGTTCAAAAGCGTAAAAAGTGTCGTTGCCGCTTTCTTGCCGGTGCTGATGGCACTGTGTATTTTGTTTGCCTGTTTTGCGCTGTTTGGGGTAGAAGTCAATTTATTTATACTTGTTTTTATGCCGCTTCTTATCGGACTTGGAATTGACTATGCTATTTTTCAACTGATGAAGCAGGCGCACTTCGGGGAGTCGTTATATCCCAATACTGCCGTTGTGGCGGCGGGACTTTCTACCTTGGCGGGATTTGGTGTATTGATCGTCAGTACGCACCCGGTACTTTTTATGATGGGGTTATCGTCGGTTATCGGCATTACGGGGGCGGTGTTGGCATCTATGTTTTTATTGGAACCTTTTATTCGGGGGAATATATGAAAAAATATTTTGTAGGGTTGTGTGTTTTTTTGGCGGCGTGTGCGTCCGTACCGCTTGTGTACGAAGAACCCCCTTCCGTTCAGTTAGATAGTGCCCGTGTGGTACGTTCGCAAGGTACGTTTGAACCGTACCACGTACCGTTTCAGGCCGTTTCGGCGTACGACGGAGAATCGGTCCGCGTGATTTATTTTTCTCCGCTAGGGATTAAACTGGCGGACCTAGCGGCTTTTTCGGATAAAACAGTCGTTTATTCGGCAAATAAAAAATTTCCCAAACGGGCGCTTAACGCATTTGCGCGGCTGGCGCGGCAACACTTGGCTTTTGATTGCCCGCCGTCAACGGGTGTGTATAAAGACCGTTTGTCGCGCGGTACGTTTGAAGTGGAAAGTACAGGAGGCGTATGTCCGTAGCAGAAAAAATACCGTCTTGTTTCAAAAAAAGTACGCAAGATAGCGTTACCTATCTCATAGGGGCCGATTTCCCGGCGTTTAACGGCCATTTTGAAGGAAATCCCCTTCTTCCGGCGGTTGTACAAGTCGGTTTATGTGCGGATGCGCTCGGCCGTTTACACGGTAAAAAATATGAAATTTCGGCCGTGAGCCGCGCCAAATTTATGCGTCCCATTTTGCCGGGAAGTGAAGTGACGGTACAAATTACTCCCCGCGCAGGCGGACAATTTTTAGGTACGTTGGCAGGTCCGCAAACGAACGATAAATTCAGCCAACTTATTTTTTCGGTAAAGGAAGTTTAATATGAAAAATATTGTTTATTTTACTACACCGCAGGGCGCGCCGGCCCCGCTTGAAAAATCGGTTTTCCGCACGGTGCGTTTCAACGAAATTGACCCGATGGGTATTTTGTGGCACGGGCATTACATCAATTATTTTGAAGATGCCCGCGTGGCACTCGGGGATGCGTTGGGGATCGGATATCAGGATTTTTTTAACCGGTCCGTTATGTTGCCCGTCCGCCGGGTACAGGTGGATTATATTTCCTCGTTGTTTTACGGTAAAACGTATGAAATCAAAGCGCGGTTGTTTTACAGCGACGCGGTGCGGCTTAATTACGATTTTACGATTTTGGATGAAAATAAACACATCTGTACGCGGGGATGTAGCGTACAGTTACTTGTAGATAAGGATAAAAATTTATTGTTGGAACGTCCCCCCTTTTACGAGCAATTTTGTGAAAATTGGAAGAACGGAAAAATCTCTTTATAGTTATGTTTAAACCGCTTGTTGTTATTCCCCATTATAATCATAACGCTACGTTGCGCGCCGTAGCGGAGAAATGTGCCGCACAGGGAATAGCAACGGCCGTATTTGACGACGGAAGTGCCGTTTCTCCCGAGCGGGAACTTGCGGGGCTTGCGGTATCGTTTGTCCGTTTTGAGGAAAACAAAGGAAAGGGAAGTATTTTACAGGCGGCGGCGAAATGGGCGCAAGAAAGAGGTTTTACCCATATTGTAACGATTGACGCGGACGGTCAGCATAATCCGTCGGAAATTCCCCTGTTTATAGCAGTGGCCGAGAAAAATCCTTCGGCTGTTATTATCGGAGTCCGCCGGTTTGACGAAACGGTGCCGTTTTCGTCCCGTTTTGGGCGAAAATTCGGCGGGTTTTGGGTACATTTTCAGACGGGTAAACCGGTGTCGGATATCCAAAGCGGATTTCGGTGTTATCCCGTCAAGGTGCTCAACATTATTCCCGTTTGGTGTAAGCGGTATGCGTTTGAAGTGGAAATCGTGGTGCGTGCGTTGTGGGCCGGTTTTGAGGTGCGGGAAGTGCCTGTGAGCGTAGTTTATTCCAAAGAACGTATTTCGCACTTTCATAAACTCAAAGATAATCTGCGCCTTACGTTGCTCAATACGCACCTGACCATGCGCTCCATGCTGCCGATTCCGCACCGCAAATATAACGAAGATAAAGAAGGGAACCTTTCCAAAAAAGGTTATTGGCAATCCCTCAAAGATAATTTGGCGCAGAGAGATAATATTACCAGAAATGCTTTGTCGGGCGCGTGGGGTATTTTTTGCGGAAGTATCGCTTTACCCGGGATTCGCCAAGTGATGCTTTTCGGCGGAGCGGGCTGGTGGAATTTGAACCGTATTTTAGCCATTTCGTTTGAGAAATTTTGTATCGGTCCAATTGTGCCCGCCTTATGTATTGAAACCGGCTATTTCCTTCGGTACGGGCATTTTTTGACGGAGTTTAATTTAACCACGCTCGGACGTCAATTTTTACAGCGTGTATGGGAGTGGGTAATCGGGTCACTAGTTGTGGCTCCTGCGCTGGCGGCAGTCACGTTTTGTCTTTTGTGGGTAATCGGATTTTGGATAAACAGGAGTTTTTATGGCCGCTAATACGCATGAAGAAACCGGCAAAAGTATTGCCTCCCGCCTAAAACACCGGTTTGTTTACGGACTGATTTGGCTGGGCGGCCGTCGGGCGGCGTACTTGTTCTTATACATATTGGCCGGTGTTTATTCGTGTTTTCCCTCCGTCGTAAAAAAATCAAGCGCGTATATCTCGCGCCGTTTTTCCCCGAAGAATAAATTTCAATTTTGGAAACATACGTATTTGCTCAATTTGACGTTCGGCAAAACGCTCGTGGACCGCGCCGCTTTGGGAATATTGGGAAAAACGGAAGTTACGTCCACACAAGAGGAACGCGATTTGTTTATCCGTCTTTCCGGCGGGAAAAAGGGACTGATTGCTTTGACGGCGCATGTAGGTTGTTGGCAGATGGCCACTTACCTGATGACACATTTTTTGAACGTGCCGGTCAATGTACTTTATTACCGCAATCCGAAAGATAACGATAAAACGATTGCCCAGCACCAAGGGCAAAAATCCCCCTATACGTTCATCAATCCGGCGGGCGAACTCGGCGGTGTGGTGGAGATGATGAGCGCGCTTTGGCGCGGAGAGGTGGTTTGCGGTATGGGCGACCGTGTTTTCGGTAACGAGAAAAACGCCGTAACGGTTTCTTTTTTAGGTGGAAAAATCCGCGTGCCGTACAGTTTTTACCGGTTGGCTTCTGCGACGGGTGCTCCGATTATTTTGGTGTTTTGCCCTTGGCAGGAGTGCGGCCGCTTTGAAACGTGGACGTTCCCTGTAATGGAAGTGCCGTCTTTACCCCCTTCCAAAGAAAATTATGTACGTTTTGCGCAACAATTTGCTGGCGCGTTAGAAGAATTTTGTATAAAATATCCGTATCAGTTTTTTAATTATTTTGACTTGTGGGAGAATGTATGGAACCAATGATAGAAGAACTTAAAACAATGATTTCCACCCATATTGATTTGGGCGGGGCCGACCTTTCCAAATTCGGCGAAAATGATGCGATTTTCGGCGAAGAAGGACTTGGACTTGATAGTTTGGATGCGGTAGAACTGATTATGCTTTTACAAAAGCATTACGGAATTACCGTTGAAAATATGCAGAAAGGACGTGAAATTTTCAAAAATTTAGGCACGCTTGCCAAGTATGTATCGGAGAACCGGACCAAATAAATGACAGCAAACGGAGTAGTAATTGCCGGAATAGGTTGTGTATGTAGTTGCGGGCGAACGGCACAGGAAGTATTTGAAGGGGCCGTGGCGGGGCGCTCCCGTTTTGTATTGCCCCAAATGCGCGTACGGAGCACTTATACCCAGCGTTACCCCGTATTTGAAGTTGCGGAAGATGTTGTGGCCGCGTGTCCGGCAGGGCAAAGCATCAGTCAGCATTTTTTTATAACGGCCGCAAAAGAGGCATTTTTTCAGGCGCAGATTACGCCCGAACAATTGGCGGGTTACCGTGTCGGCGTGATAGTCGGCACTTCTGTGGATGCCTCGTTTCATTGTTTTAATTTGTACCATCATTGGAAAAGACAGACACTTACCCCCGCAGATGTGGACGAATTGGAAGCGTATTTATCTTCTGCGGCAACGGCTAAATCCGTCAGCCGTTATTTCGGCTTTACGGGTCCGTTTCAGACGATTGTTACGGCGTGTGCGAGTGGGACGGATGCGGTGGGACTCGGAAAAAGTTGGATTGAAAATGACGTATGTGACGTCGTTCTCTGTGGCGGAACGGACGAAATCAATTTAGTTCCTTATGACGGATTTATCCGTTTGTTGGTGGCCTCGCCCGAAAAATGCCGCCCTTTTTCCGCCGACAGAAACGGCATTAACATCGGGGAAGGAGCCGGGGCACTTCTGCTTGTCAGCCCGCGTGTCCGTCGGGAATTTTCCGTTTCTCCCAAAGGTTTTGTATTAGGATACGGCAACGTATGTGATGCCTTCCATCCGACGGCCCCCGATCCGCAGGCAAAAGGACTTCAAAAAGCCATTTTCTTTGCCCTTTCGCAAGCCGGTTTGACCACGCAAGAGTTGGCTTTTGTAAACGCGCACGGTACGGCAAGCCCCGCCAATGATGCGGCGGAAAGCGTGGCGTTTCGCACGTTGTTACCGAACGTGCCCGTATGGGGTTCAAAAGGTATTACGGGCCATACGCTGGGTGCGGCGGGCGCGGTGGAAGCGGTGCTTACCTTACAGGCCCTTAATAAAAAAACACTCCCGCGGACGGTAGGTTTTAATCAACCGGATGAGGCAATCGGTTTTTCCCCTACATTGGAAACAACGGTCATTAAAAAGAAGGCCGCGTTGTCGGACTCATTAGCGTTCGGCGGTTGTAATGCGGCCGTTGTGCTGGGGGCGGAGGATTTTTATGAATAGATTATTTATAGAGGGTGTTTCTTTTTTACGCGGGGATGCCTCCTCTGAAGCGTTTGCGCCCTTTGTACAAGTGCGGCAACTGCGCCGTATGGAAACGATTGCCAAAAATGTGTTGCTTTGCTCCTTCCGTGCCTGTGAACAGGCACAAATAACAGACCGCAGTGAAATGGGGATTAGTATTTCTTGCGGGGCGGGGTCGTTGGAAAATACATGTAAATTTTTAGATAGCATTATTCAGGACGGGGATGAACTTTCTTCCCCCACCGCCTTTGCCGGTTCGGTACATAACGCAACGGGGCTGACACTTTCGCTTTTTTTGGGTTCGCACGGGCCGTGCGTAACTACGGGACAGTTGGAAGGTTCTTTTGGAGCGGCTTTTTTGACGGCACAACAATTTTTGGCACAAAAAATGTGCCCGCGTGTGTTGGTGGCCGTAACGGAAGATATCAATCCGGTAGCGGCGGATTTGTTGCCGGCGGATCCGGCACGTTTCGCGGCTTTATTTCCCCGCCCGCAAGGGCCTTTTGAGCGGGTGGCCGCTGCTTTCGTGGTAACTGCTGAAAAAACCCCCCGTTCGTTTGTGGAAATTACCCGTTTTGAATTTGCCCGCAGAGAAACACCTATGGAAGACGTTTCCGTTTCTTCTCCTGCCTATATGGCTTTACAGGCGGCAGAGCGGATAGCGGCACGAAAACCTTTTTTGTTACATACATCTTTTGCCGGGACCGATTTACTGATGGAGGGCCAAATTTGTGTTGATTAGAAGTGATATTCAGCGTGTGGTTGTTGATTTTTTGCGTACGGAGAGCGCGCGCAGTCAAAAAGATGCGTTAGCCGTTTTTGAAAATCAAAACGAAGAAGAATTTTTTAACAGTTTGCCACAGGAAATAAAAGAGCGGGCATTTGAAAAAGCAGCTTTGTTTTTCGGCTATGAAAAACGTTCGTTCTCGTCGGTTTCTTTGATGACGGATTATGCGTATGCGTCATATATTAAAAATCGCCGTCTTTATTTTTTGACGTCCGGCAGTACGGGCACTCCCAAACAGTGCATTCATACCGAGCAAATGCTGTTAGAGGAATCTTTCGGGTTGTCTCCTCTGTTCGTGCCTATTAAGCGGGTTATTTCGCTTGTGCCGTCCAATCACTTGTACGGTTTCACGTTTACCGTGGTGCTTCCGCATATTTTAAAAGTGCCGGTGGTGGTTTTGCCGGCATTACCGACGCAGGATTGGAATTCCGTTTTAAAAGAAGGTGATTTAGTCGCGGGTTTTCCTTTATTTTGGAATTACTGGCTACAAGCAGGCAATACGTTTCAAAACGGAATTTCCGCACTTTCTTCCACGGCACCTTGTAAAGATGAAATCATAACGGGTCTGTTTGATGCCGGGCTTTCCCATTTTACGGAAATCTACGGTTCCAGCGAAACGGGAGTTATGGGCTTTCGCCATGAGGCGGGAGAACCGTTTACGTTAATGCCGTTTTGGGAAAAATCCGTTATGGACGGTGTATTAAAAATAAAACGCAAATCACAGGCGGAGTGGATTTCCCTTCCGGACGAAATAGAAATTACACCGGACGGAAAAATTCGTCCGCTGCGCCGCAAGGACTTTTGCGTACAGGTAGCCGGTATTAACGTTTTTCCGAAACACGTGGAACAGGTATTAGCCCAACATCCTGCCGTAAAGGAGTGTCGCGTGCGGTTGATGCGGCCGGAAGAAGGCGAACGGCTCAAAGCGTTTATTGTGCTTAATGAAGGGTATATACCGGATCACTTGGGCATTATCCGTACGTATCTTTCCCGTAAATTGACGATACACGAAATGCCGCGTGCGTTTACGTTCGGGGACTCTTTGCCGACGGCCGAACTGGGAAAAGATGCGGATTGGTAAGCGCGGCGAAATCTTTTTTCTGTCTAAAAAACAGGCCGGCTCTCTTGTATTTTAGCGAAAAATTTTTAATAATAGGATATATGAGAAGATATCTATTTGTCTTGTTGGCGTTTTCTTGTTTACAGTCTGTTTACGCGGCCGCTCCTAAGCCGCCTAAACCGCCGGAGACATCTGTACTCGCAGAGCGGGTAACGGATGCGGTTATACAGTCCGATTACACGTATGATCCCGACCATATGACGGAAGAAATCCTCAAGAAACTGATTGTTGCCGTTGATGAGGAAAATACAGATCTGACGGAATTTATTTACGCAGTAGCCACCAACGATCAGGCATATATTTTTGATATTTTGGTACAGGTGGGTTTTATTTCCTACGCGAACCAATTAAAGTCCGAAGATTTAGAGAAATTGTGGAAATATACCGACGAAAAATATCCGAAACGCATCCGTTTTGCGACGGTGTATGCGATTGCCTATTCTGAAGGAAAATTCTCGCTGGACGTTGCCAAGAGCAAAAAAGTAGGCGAAATTTTTGCCATGGCGCGGCCGGATAAAGAAAACTCGCGGGAGTATTATTTGCTGACGTCTGTGTTGGCAAAAGTCGGTCCGCAGTCCGTTGAGGCATTTAATAAGGCAAAAGTAACGGTCAGACCGGAAAGAAGCGTGCGGGGGTTGTTTTCCGTACTTGTTATTCCTCAAAAGGGAAAAGCCATGGAAAGCCCGCTTGTGGACCGCGCTATAGAAGTGGCGGACAAACACCCGAAGTTGCGAGAGAATATTTCCCTCGTGGCTTTACGGGATTACTTGTTCGTACAAACTCGTCCGGAACTTTTTAATCAGAGCGATTATAGCGCATTTATGGATGAGGTCTATGCCGAATTGTTTAAATCGCTGAATTTGAAACCTTACGGCAACTAAAGATTTTTGGAACAGACGCCCTCTTTTCGGAGGGCGTTTTTGTTTGTAGTTTTGTGCCCTTGCGGTGGGGTGGTTTGAAGGATACCGAAAAATCCGCTACAATATAGGTGTATTAGCCAAAAATATTAAGCAACAAAGGAGTTATATGAAAAAACTGTTTGTACTGTTTGTATTTGCCCTTTTTAGCGGAGTGTCTTTCGCGCAAGACGGTAAACAGGGCTGGCAGGTAGAACTGAAAAAATTGGCGTTTGATTTAACTTCTACGGAAGTAAGAAACGCGCAGTATTATCAAAACTTTTCAGATGCCCGCTTGAGTTCCGATTCGCAAACATCCGTGCGCGGTTCGTGGGATTCTATTGCCGATTACCACGCACAGCATTATATTTGGACCAATGAACTGAATATGGATTACGGCCGCACGAAAATGCGTGTACTGAACGGACCCAATTTAGTTAACGAAAACGCCGATACCATCTTATTTACCACCGGGTATACGCAACGTTTGTGGAAGGTGGAAGACACGCTCGGCGGTTTTGAAATGGGACCGTTTGCCACACTAGGTTATGAGACGGAGTTTACCAAGCCGGATAATGCCCCCCGCCGCCGTATTTTGCGCGGTAAAGCCGGTTGGAAACTATTTGAAGGAAAGTATCTCAAGGATTTATACGCCGCGGTCGTAGGCGAGCGTGATTTTACCTACGAGCCCTATTCCACCAATTTGGCATGGGAAGCCGGTATCAAAGCGGAAGTTCCTGTGCGCGAAGGCGTAACGGCTAAATTTTCGGCATTGTACCGCGATTACTTGGAACATTCCTCTACGCCCAATCCCAATACCAATATAGATTGGGAATTTGAAGCAGACGCCCGTTTGGACGTTCAATTGTATAAGGACCTGTACGTTGCGCCGTTTATCAGTTATTATACGGCACAGGCCGAAGCGTTCGGTTCACGCGGAGAAAATGTATATGTAGGGGTTTCCTTCTCCTTTAGCCGCATTTTCCACGAAGCAAAGTAGAAAATTTTTTAGGCCTTCATAAAAAAACCCCGCTAAAGCGGGGTTTTTCAATTACATCTGTTCTTTAAAAGGAGTTGGCGGGGCCACCGATTCGGCGGATTTTTGCCCCCACGTAACCACATAATTGATTCCGTCTGCCTCCAGGGTGATTTTTCCTTGTGCGAGCAATAACCCGAGAGACAAATAAAGCACGGAAGCGGACAGCCCGAATTTTACTTTCAGCTGCCAAGAAGTTGCCTGCTTGTTCGCTGCTAGATATTCGCTAATGCGGGCAACGGATGTTTGGATTGTTTCCTGTAAAGGATTGCTGGTTGTCATAATTATACCCGTTCAATCGCAAATAAGGCGTCCCCTTGTTTGACGGGGCGGCCGTTTTCCACAAGTACTTTTTTGATAATACACGGAAATTCGGCGCGTACTTCGTTAAAGACCTTCATGGCCTCAATTAAGCAAATTACGTCCCCTTTTTCCACGCGTGCGCCTTCTTTTACAAAAGGCGGGGCCGACGGAGTGGATCCGCGGAAGAAAATGCCCATAAAGTCCGTTTTGATAACTTCTTTGTACTGTTCCTGAACGGGGGTCGTTCCCACGGCGGCAACTCCGTTTCCCCCTACGCTGACCGGTACGGGGACAACGGCTGGCTTGGCTTTGACCAAGCGCAAATAAAGGCCTTTGTGGTCATATTCAATCGTATCTAAATTGTTATCTTGCATGAAGGCGTATAACTGCTTCACATCTTTTAAAACGGGAGATTCTGTTTTACTGCCGGTCTTAGCAACCGCTTTCTTGGTTATGACCGCAGATTTTTTTGTAGTTGTTTTTTTCATACCAATAACCCTCTTAAACAAGTCCTACTCCCTTTATTTTACATAATTTTGCTCTTGTTGGAAATTATTTACAGGCAAATCTTCTATAATCTCGCGTAAACATTGGGCCAAATCACGCCCCAACGTATATTTTAGGGCGTCCCCCATCTGTTGCGTGTAGATAGGAGCGGTAATCGGAATCAGTAGTGCTGTGCCGGAGGTTTCTGCCCGTTGGGCAACGGCCGTTTTATTATTGAGTTCCACGCGGTTTTTACGGATAGCATACCCGGCATATACTTCGTCCCCTTGCGGCATGTAAAACGTTAATTGGACGGACGTTTGTAAAAAGGGTACTTGGGAATAAGAAAGCCACTGTACGGAGTCCGTACTGTCGGAACGGCCGTCTGTAATGTGATATTCTGCCTGTACAACCAAATCATAATCGGACGCGGTGCTTGCCGGGTTGACCTCCACAAGCGAAAATACTTCGCTAAGCGCCTCTGCCGTGGCGGTAAGTACGCCGTCTTTCACGTCTATTGTGTACGAGTGGACGGCGTTTTTCTCGTGATAATCCTTAAATACAAACTGTTCTTGGAAAAATTTATCGGAAACGACCAGCACCCTCTTTTGGATAACGGGTTGTTTGGAAGAGGTGTAGAGCCCGCGCGGCAATCGGCTATGGTACGAACAAGCGCACAGCAGACAAGCAAACAGTAGTGTAAAAACAGGTACGCTCCGCATACATTTATTATATAAAATATAAGACGGTATTTGACGGTTTGAAAACCCTCATTTTGTACGCGGTATAAGAGTGGGCCGCAAAACTGTTTTTCTTGTCTTGAAAGATAAAAAGAGATATATTTTTTGTAGGAAGTTAATTCTATGAAGGAGATATTATGAAAAAAGTAGTATTTTCGGCTTTGGTTGTTTTATTGTTGGCCCCTATGGTGTTTTGCGCAAATGCGGAAGAAAAAAAGGAACTTCCGGTTATTTCGTTTGCAAGTACGGGTGAAACGTTTGAGTTGTACAGCGTAGAATCTGCGCTCGGAAAGACATACAATTTGTATGGATACGGCAAAAAACCGAAATCTAATTTTCCCCAAATACTTGTGATGTTTTCGCAAGATTGGGAAGATAGCGACCAGGATCATCACAGAGGTTTCTGTGAACCGGACGACGATGAACGCGACGCAAGAAGTTATAGAATAGGCGGTGATAAAGATTTTATGCTCGTTGTGATGGACGAGACGAGTGATCCCGATACTTCCACACTTGTTATCACGCGTTGCGGAGTGCCGGGAAAAATACAGTTTACATTTACTGCCAAAAAGAAAGCATTTCAACAGGCAAGAAATGCGAATAAGTTTACCCTGTGGGAGACGGAGATGGTCTCATTAACATGGCCGGAATTCGTTTTTGAATATCCGATTTAACGTAATCGGAATCTCTTGAGAAGTAAGTGTTTTTAAGTTGGCAAAAATCCCCCGGTTACGCACCGGGGGATTACTCTTTGAACTCACTTTCGCATATCACTATAGCATAACTTCGCTATTTCTTTTTTCGTACGGATAAACTCGCAGACGAGTCTCGTACGACGACCTTTCGGCTAATCCCCAACTGTACAAGTAGTGGGCGCTTTCCGAAAATCTCCTTGATTTTCCAATTCGTTACATTTCGGATAGGGTTTTGTCAGTTTTTCACAGTCGCCCGATGATCCTTCACAACACAGACGTCCATCCGCATAGGACGGCATTTTTAACGTATAATGGTACTTGCCTTTACTGACAGCTGACATACCGCTTCCTTGCAAACGATAGGTAAAATTACTCGTTTCCGCTCGGTCATTATTTGACTGAAGTGTGCGCTGAGATAAGGAGTTAAAATCAGTCGCGTACGTTCTGTCAGCCGTACAACGATACTCCTGTTCCGAACGTATAACGGCCATCAATTCTTCGGCTTCTGACGTTTTACGCGATTCCAACATCCCGGAAAATTTCGGTAATGCCACAGCGGACAATATCCCGATAAGTACTACTACAACTAACATTTCGGTTAACGTAAATGCTTTTTTATTTTTTAACATAATGACCTCTATTATTTAATGAGAGTATATTCAATGAAATTCTAGAAAAAAATAGCCCGATTTTCAAGCAAAATTTAAAGTGATTTCTTGTGAAAAACTAAAAACCTCCGAGTTTTTACCCGGAGGTTTTCAACGTATAGCGTTAACTTATTTGTTGACGGAAGCCATATGGGCGATTAAATCAAGCACTTTGTTAGAGTAGCCGATTTCGTTATCGTACCAAGAAACTACTTTCACAAATGTATCCGTCAAAGCGATACCGGCTTTGGCATCAAAGATAGAGGTGCGTTTGTCGCCCAAGAAATCGGAGGACACGACCGCATCTTCGGTGTAGCCCAAAATACCTTTGAGTTCGCCTTCGGAAGCTTCCTTCATGGCTTGGCAGATTTCGGCATAGGTGGCCGGTTTAGCCAAGTTGACCGTCAAATCTACGACGGAAACGTCCAACGTCGGTACGCGCATAGACATACCGGTTAACTTACCGTTAAGTTCCGGAATTACTTTACCTACGGCTTTCGCGGCACCGGTGGAAGAAGGAATAATGTTACCGGAAGCAGCGCGGCCGCCTCTCCAGTCTTTCATGGACGGACCGTCCACGGTTTTTTGCGTGGCGGTGGTGGAGTGTACGGTGGTCATCAAACCATCTTTAATACCGAATTTGTCGTTCAAAACTTTGGCGATAGGGGCCAAGCAGTTCGTGGTGCAGGAAGCGTTGGAAACGAATTTGGTGCCTTTTACATAGGTCTTTTCGTTTACACCGACTACGAACATCGGGGTCGCGTCTTTAGACGGAGCAGACATTACTACGTATTTGGCGCCGGCTTTGATGTGCGCTTCCGCTTTTTCTTGCGTTAAGAATAAACCGGTGGATTCTACTACATATTCCGCACCTACTTTGTCCCAGGCCAAGTTGGTCGGGTCTTTTTCGGCGGTTACGCGGATTTTTTTGCCGTTGACAATCAGTTGGCTGTTTTCAACGTCGGCTTCAATCGTGCCTTCGAATTTACCGTGCATGGTGTCGTATTTGAGCATGTAAGCCAAATAATCTACCGGGCACAAATCGTTAATACCAACGATTTCAATATCATTGCGTTCTTGGGCCGCGCGGAATACAAAACGACCAATGCGGCCAAAACCGTTAATACCTACTTTAATCATATAGTTTAAGTCCTCCATGGATTTTTTTACTTCTCCCCTATATTTTACATTTTTTTTATTTGTGCGTATAGGGCAAATCTTTTGGCGTGGGCAGGAAGAAAATTACCGCCAGCAAGTATAGCAAAAGCAGCGGCCGAATAATCGTGCCGATATTGGCAACGAAATTCCCGTGAAAAGGAAGATTTTGGTGAAGAAGGATTATGTTCATCGGGACAAAAAGCAGAGCGCTCAAACAGGTAATAAGCGTACTGTTTTTAATGGGTTTTTCTTCCTGAAAAAATAACAGTAGCGGTAGTATGAGGAGTAAAAGCGTATAGTTGGATGAAACGAACGGAAAAGACACTTGGGCTAGAGAGAGCAAAAATACTCGTTGCCATAACGGTATCTTGTTAAAAAAGATAATACGGACGCAAATAACAGCGAACAGAAAAAACATCAGTGCTAAATAATAGTGGGAGACGGAAGATCCGAAATCAATAAAAATTCCCCAATCGTCTTGCGCGGAATGGGGTAGTAAAAAGAAGACGGGGATCCGTATCAAATTAAACAAACTGTGCGAAAATTCTAACGTATGGGCAGTGAACTGACTATCCGAATATGTTTGAAATCCGACCAGCAAGGAAGATATATCCCCCCCGGTAAGATAAAATCCTCCTATCAGAAGTGCCACTGTGAAGACAAGGGTGGCGAACAGTTCTTTGAAGCGGCGGTCCGAAACGAACAAGAGTAAAAATACGGCGGGATAAATTTTAAAATCAATCGCACATGCCAGAAAAAATCCCGCCCAATAAAATTTCTCTTTTTTATAGCACACTACAAAAAGAGCCATCAGTAAAAATAAAATCATTTCTACATTGCCGCGGTTAAGCACAAACAACACCGGAAAAGAAAGAAAAACAAATAACAATGTAAAAAAACGTCTGTATTTGATAGAGGGCAACCATTTATAAACGAGAAATAGCAGTCCTCCCGTAAAGATCGTTTCCAAGGTATAAAGGGCTAGCTTTTGTGGTAGAAACGAAAAGGGGTATGATAGAAGAAATCCGATCGGTAAATAATTTTTTCCTCCGTCGAGCTTGTAAACATCGTGTAATCCATTGGCAAACACTTCGTATATTTCCATAAAATCGAAGTGTAAAAAGATAGGATCGTATAAAAACCAAACATACGGATAGTAAGGGGAAGCGTGTAGTAGGTGGTAAGCCGACAACAACAATGTTCCCAAAAAACCAATTAGTAAAATCAGTACGAACAAATAAACACGTCGGGCGGGTTGCGGCTGATTAGGCAGTTGTACGAAAAAATTTTTGATAGCGCGTATCATATTTTATGTTTCCGTTTTATTTAAATTAAAAATTGATACGTTCCTTTTCTATGACGGGAGGTCGTTTAAATACCTGCGTTAAAATTGCTCCGATATATTCCCCTAAAATTCCTAAGAAGAATAACTGCACCGACGAGAAAAAGAGAACGCACAGCAAAAGTGGGGCCGTCCCCATAGGAAACCGGTTCCAAAAAAGCAGTTTCAGTACAAGGTAAATTATACTTAATATAAAACTAATCAGTCCCAGCGCAAAACCGCACATGGCCGCCAAACGCAGCGGCATTTTAGAGTGGTTGGTGAACCCGAGCATGGCGTTATCGTAGAGCGTGTAAAAATTGTTTTTCGTAAGGCCGCGTTTGCGTGTCGGTTGCGTAAAGGGAACTGTTGTGTGTGAATATCCAAATTCGCAGACAAGACCGCGGATATACGGGTAAGGATCATTTAATTTTCGTAATTGATCCACTACCTCTTTATCAAAAAGTCCGAAACCTGTACAGTTTGGCAATAACTGTGCGCCGGAATCGTTTACCAAATTAAGAATCCGGTAATAAGTCTTGCGCACAATAAAGAAAATCATACTTTCTTTGCTTTGTTGTTTTTGGGCTAACACCACCTTATAACCTTCTTCCCATTTTGTTAAAAAATCGGAAATCAGTTCGGGTGGGTCCTGTAAGTCGGACGCTAAATAAACGACCGCATCTCCCGTACATTGAAGGATGCCGTAGTAAGGGGATCGGATATGTCCGAAATTGCGGGCATTGGCAATTACTTTAAAATTCTTATCTTCTGCGGCGATTTTTCGCAATTCTTCCAATGTGTTATCGGTGGAGGCATTATCTAAAACGATTTGCTCGTAGTTGTATTTATCCGCATGTTTTGCCATTTCGTTTTTGACGCGGGTGTATAATTCTCGCACGTTATCTTGTTCATTGTACGCACTGGAAATGATAGAAATTTTCTTTTTCATGAGTACTCCCTCTTTTGGCTATACGGAAAATATCTTTTTCCATTATACTAAATAAAAATCCCTCTTAACAGGTAAGAGGGATAAAAGTTACTTCTGTTCTTCCTGCCCGTTTGCGGTTGGCTCTTTTTTCCTTTTGAATTTTTCCACGAAGTTTTGTACCAACATGTAGAATAACGGAATCAGCACAAGCCCGACAAGTGTACCGATTAACATCCCGTAAAACACCGGTACGCCGAGGGCGCGTCGGCTGGCGGCACCTGCGCCGGTTGCCAGCACCATGGGTACCATACCTAAAATGAAGGTAAACGCCGTCATCAGTACCGGTCGGAACCGCTGCGATAACCCGTCCATCGCGGCCGTATATACACTTGCGCCTCGTGCGTGTTCGTCTTTGGCAAATTCCACAATCAAAATAGCGTTTTTGGCGGCTAACCCGACGAGTAGTACCAGCCCTAGCTGGGCATAAATACTCATGGAAAGGCCGGTTATTTTTAAGCCGAGTAATCCCCCGCCTACGGCTGCCACAATAGACATCAGCACCGGTACGGGAATTGTCCAACTTTCATATTGCGCGACGAGGAACAGATACGCAAAGATGATTGCCAACGCAATTAACGTACCGATTTGCCCTTCATTTTGTTTTTCCTGATAACTCATTCCGGACCACTCGTAAGCGTATCCTTCGGGCAAGTTCTTCATAATTTCTTCCGTATGTTTCATGGCTTTTCCCGTGCTGGAATTGGGGGCAGCATCGGCCTTGATCATAGCGGCAGGATATTGGTTGTAGCGTGTAATTCTGCGCGGCGACAAAATGTGTTTCATATCTACAAGCGCCATTAACGGCACTAACTCGCCGGTAGAACTTGTAACGTACATTTTGTTTACGTTTTCCGGCGTCATACGGTATTTACCGTCGGATTGGAGAATCACTTTATTTACCTGTGTGCCGAAGTTGACGTCTCCCACGTAAGAAGATCCTAAATAGTTTTCCAGTGTGGAAAATACGCTGGAAACGGGTACTTTCATGGCTTCTGCCTTTTGGCGGTTGACATCCAAATAGATATTCGGCGTATCGGCTCTGAAGGTAGAATAGGCGCTGATCATGGACGGATCATTCATCATCTGTACCCCTTTACCGGCCGCATTATTGGCTAACTTTTGATAATCAAAGTCATTAAGTGTCTGTAGCTGTAATTCCAACCCGCCTGACGTACCTAATCCGGGAATAGGCGGCATTTCAAAGGCAATAATGGATGCCTCCGGGATGGATTGGAATTGTTGCATAAATTTTCGGGCAATAAACGATTGTTTGAGTTCTTTGGATTTACGTTTATTCCACGGGTCCAACGCCACGAAGGCAATAGCGGTATTTTCGCCGCTTCCGCCCATCATACTAAACCCGACAACGTTGGTAACACTTTTTACGCCGGGGGTGGCTTTAATGACCGGTATGATTTGGTCCACAACGGCTTGTGTTCGTGTAATGGAGGCACCTTCGGGAAGTTGAATATCTACCATGACGATACCCTGGTCCTCCAGCGGAATAAAGGATGTTTGCGTAAATTTTAAGAAAACAAAATCAACCGCTACAAAACCCACGAATAACAGTACAATGATAAATTTGCGGGATAATTTCCGCACGACCGAGCGGTACCCGCGCGCACCGCGCAGTACCGATACGTTGAAGAATCGCAGCGGCCAAAAGGTTGTTTCCTTAATGGGTTTTAACATGGTGGCACAAATGGCCGGGGACAAGGAAAGCGCGTTTAGCGTAGAGAAACATACGGCGATAGAGATGGTAACGGCAAATTGTGTGTAAATTTTACCGGTAATTCCCCCCATAAACGTAATCGGTACGAAAATAGCAAGTAACACGAGCGTCGTGGCGATTAACGCGCCGGACAGTTCTTCCATGGCTTGTTCGGCAGCATGTTTGGACGTTTGTTTTTCGCGGTTCATCAGCACGATGACACGTTCTACCACACAAATAGCGTCATCTACTACCAACCCGATTGCGAGTACGAGGGCAAACAGCGTAAACATATTGATAGAATATCCCAGCGCCATCATGACGGCAAACGTACCGAGCAGGGAAACGGGAATTGTTGCCGCCGGAACGAGCGTCGCGCGCCAGTCTTGTAAAAAGATATAACAAACAATCACTACCAGAATAAAGGTCAGCGCGAGGGTAAAGACAACTTCTTCAATAGAGGCAACAATAAATTCCGTTGTATCAATAGAAAATTTATACTCTAATCCCTTCGGAAAAAACGGCTCCATACGCTTCAGTTCCGCTTTTACCTTTTTCATTGTTTCCAATGCGTTTGCACCGGAAGAAAGACTGACGAGTGCCTGAACGGACGGCCTACCGTTAAAAGCACCTTGCATACCGTAATTTTCCTGTCCTTCTTCTACACGGGCAATTTGCGACAAGCGCACCTCGCCGCCTTTGTCGTCCGTGCGGACGATAATGTTTTGGAAATCCTTGGTATTGTTTAAACGTCCTTCCGTTTGCAGCGCATACACGTTCAATACCGTCCCGTCGTTAGGGGTGGCGCCGATTTTACCCAAAGAGGGTTGATAGTTTTGGGAAGAAATGGCACTTTTTACGTCAGCAATAGAAATATTTAGTGCGGCCATTTTGTCCGAATCCAACCATACACGCATACTTTTCGCCGCACCGAACACTTGTACTTCCCCTACGCCGTTAATGCGGGTGAGCGTTTTTTGTAGGTTGTTATTCAGGTAATCGCTGATTTCAAGCGTGGACATTTCCCCGCCCGGTGTGCTGAAAGACAATATACCCAAAATGTTGGATGAGCGGCGGATAACGGTTAATCCGCGCCGTGTTACTTCTGTCGGCAAAAGAGGGGACGCTTGTGCAACGCGGTTTTGTACTTTTACCTGTGCGATATCCGGATCTACCCCAGGTTTAAAAGTAACCGTCAGAGAATAAGAACCATCGGAAGAATCGGAAGACATATATAACATATCTTCCACCCCGTTGACGTTGGCTTCTAACGGAATACCGATTGTTTTGGCAATTACATCCGCGCTAGCACCCGGATAAGAGGCGCGAACAACTATGTCCGGCGGTGTAATTTCCGGAAATAAGGCAATCGGTAAGGAGGTTAACGAAAGCCCCCCCGCCAAACACAAAATCAGTGAAATGACAATGGCAAAACGGGGACGGTTAATAAAAAATTTAGCAAACATGTGCTATTTCCCCTCCGCTGAAACTGTTTCATCTTCGGGGGTATTTACTTCGCTGACATTTACTTTATCCCCGTTTTTCAGTTTTTGTTGGCCGATGGTTACCAAGCGGTCTCCGTCCTGTAAACCGGAGACAACCACATATTGTCCGTCCATCATATCCCCTACCGTTATGTATTTCTGTACGACAGTATTATTGCTGTCCACCGTCATTACATACTGTCCGTTGCCGTCTTGGGATACGGACGCCTGCGGAACCAAAATTGCCGGGCGTAATTTATCCAAACTGACGGTTACATTTACATAGTTTCCCGGTATCAAGCGGTTTTCTTTGTTATCGGTCTGTGCGTAAACAGCCATGGTGGCGGTCTGTTCGTTTACTTCGTTATCGGTAAACAAATTGGCGGCCGGCATTTCCAATTTATCTCCGTTGGAAAGCGCAATTTGTATATCCGGTTTTTGAAAAGTAAGCTGATCCATACCCGAAAGACGTTCCTTATCCGTAATGGAAAAAACGACGCGGATCGGATCCATCTGAACAATACGCGCTAACGGCTTGGCTCCGGCGGTAGCAAGGTTTCCTTTTGTTAAAAGGGCTTTGCCGATATACCCGCTGATCGGGGCGCGTACTTCGGTATAATCCAAATCCAATTTGGCTAAATCCAAACTTGCTTGGGCGGCTTTGACGTTTGCTTGGGCGTTGGCAAGGTTGCTTTCTGCCACTTCCAAATCGGCTTTGGATAACATTTTTTCGTTATATAACTCCGATTCGCGGTGATAATCGCTTTCAATTTGTTTCAAGGACGCATTGGCTTTATCAAGTGCCGCCTGTGCGGAAGATACGGCCGCTTTGTAACGCTTCTGGTCAATAACAAAAAGCACCGATCCTTCTTTGACGAAAGAACCGTCTTGAAATTTTACTTTATCAATATAACCCGATACCTGCGGTACTACGTCGGCAGAGTTGATAGCTTCCACTTTGGCGATAAACGTTTTTCCCTTTAATATTGGTTTTTTGGCCAATGTTTTTACAAGCACGCTGGCAGGAGGCGGATTGTTTCTTCCTCCCTGTTGTTGCCCGATGAGTTTTCCTTTAATAAAAAACCCGAGTATTCCTCCGATCAGGATAAATACCGCATATTTCCCGTAACGATACATAGTTTTTTTTGTCATAATCAATATTTCCCAATACTCCTGTATAAATTTGCTTTGCTAAGCAGTAATGAATAAAAAGCCGTAATTTTGTTTTGCCGCGCATCCGCGAGCTGTGCCACCGCGGAAAGCAGATTCATAATATCGCCTTTCCCTACCGTATAATAACGGAAAGCGACACGTTCGTTTTCTTCGGCACTTTCCAATACCGTTTGGCTGATTGTATAAGAGCGAAGCGCTGTTTTATAGTTTTGGTAATTGGCCCATACTTCGTTTTGTATGGCGAGTTTTAAATCGCGTTGGTTGGCCTGTGCCTGTTTGTACGAATAAGAGGCCTGTTCCATCCCGTAGGTATTGGCAAACCCCGAAAATAGCGGCATGGAAACCGTAAGCCCTGCGGCCGTTTCGGCTTTATAAGGGGAAGATTTTTTCCAATTATCCCCATAAGCGGCGGACGCATTGGCCGAGAAGGACGGTAAATTTTGTGCGCGTGCCGATTGTAAATTGGCTTTGGCGGCTATTTCTTGGTTTGTGCCGGCATGAATTTCAGGGCGGTTTTGGAGTGCTTCGTCCATTAACTGTTCCACGTCATCATTTTCTATGGTAATAAAATCATCATTAAACTGCGGTAGTTCCACGCGCAACTGGGTGGACGGTTTTAAGTTTAAGAGTACCGCCAGCGCACCGTTTGCCAGACTGACACTGTTCTCTGCCGTTACGACGGATAAAACGGCTTGCTCGTAACGGGTTTTGGCCTGTAATTTATCACTCAGCGATACCATACCTAATTTGTAGCGTTTTTGTGCTTCGTTGTAGGATTGTTGATAGGTGTCCAAACTTGCCTGGGCACTTATTAAAGATTCTTTAGCGGCTAACAAATTCAAATAAGAACGCTGTACGGACAAAAACAAATCCTGTACGGCGGCGTTGTAGGCAAATTGGGTAGCATGTACATACGCGCGGGTGGCGCGCACGCGGGATTCTCTTCCCCCCCAATCAAACAACAGCCAGGAGGCCGCGGCCTTGGCGGCATAAGGTTCATTTTGGGTGTAATGCCCCTGTGTTTCCAAGCGTTCCCCTGTGATATTCCCCTGCCCCGACAGTACGACGGACGGCAAATATTCGGAACGGGACATTCCAAGCCCCGCTTCTGCGGCTTTTACCCCCATATACTGTGCGTTTAAGGACGGATTGGTACAGATGCTGATTTGGAATAAATCCAACAGCGAAAGTTCTTCGCTTGTCACATCTTTATCTATACATCCTTCCGGTGCTTTTACCGTATAAGCTCCCAGCGGATCAAACGCCGCGGCGGGCAGTACGGTACTAACGAGCAGTAGCAGTAACAGACTTTTTTTCATGTAAAAATTCCTCTTGATAAGATTTCAAAATACTTTGTACGTTTTGCCAAATCATTTGCTTAAAAAGCGGCAATGGGTCTTTGGTGTATTTGCTTTTTCCTAATCCGTATAATAACATGAAGCGGTCACACTCGGACAAATTCACCTGCCAAAAAATAGAGTTTATCAGTAAAATCATTTTCGGCGAATCTTCCGCCACACCTGTTAACTTTGCGCACATACGGGAAAGTAAATCTTTCAGCGGATCGGTATAACTGAGCAGCGAAGACAGCATTTCTTTGGAATCCTCTAACTCTACGTACGTATAAATACGCTCCAACGGTAAATTGTAGCGGGCAAATTTCATTTCCAGCACGCGTTCCACAATGCTTCGCAACGCTTCCCACATTTGCGAAACGGATAAATTATCCACGTCCTGCGGAGCCGGTAACGGTTTATTTCCCCCAAAAATATACTTGCGGTTTGTCGTCAACAAGTATTTAATGGTTTCCAAATAAAGCGTACGTTTGTCGCCGAAATGGTATGAAATTGCCGATACGTTGACCCTGGCTTGGCGGACAATTTCCCGCACGGACGTACCCGCGTATCCCTTTTTGGCAAATAAACGTGCCGAGGTTTTAAGTAAATGGGTCTTGGTGTCTTTCATACTTCTCTTCTATTATACCAAAAACGAACCGAAATTCAAACAAACGTTTGAATTTCGGCGCGCTGAAAAAAGGGTTAGTTTTATGATCCCTATTTTGTAATGAGGCGGCGTACGTAATCGTAGTAAGAATTTTTAGGTTCTTTCTCTATCCGTTTCAATATTTTTTGTTTGGAGATAAAACCTTTTTGTAGGGCAATTTCTTCCAAACACGCAATTTTAACGCCCTGGTTTACCTGCATGGAGTGAACGAAAATGGATGCCTGTAAAACGCTTTCGTGTGTTCCCGTATCCAGCCACGCAAATCCGCGCCCGAGCGGAGCTACTTTGAGTTTCCCTTTATTAAGGTACAGGCGGTTTAAGTCGGTAATTTCCAATTCCCCGCGGGCAGACGGCTTTAATTGCTTGGCGAGTTTTATGACGTCGTTGTCATAAAAATAGAGCCCCGTAACGACAAAATTGCTTTTCGGTTTGGCGGGTTTTTCTTCCAACGAAATGGCCTTGCCTTTGCTGTTAAATTCTACCACGCCGAAACGTTCGGGGTCGCTTACTTCGTATGAAAATACGGTTGCCCCTCGGTGCTTTTGAAGGGTTTTTTCCAAAATATTTTCAAAACCGTTTCCGTAGAAAATATTATCGCCTAAAACGAGGGCACAGGAATCTTTGCCGATAAAATCTTCCCCCAGAATAAACGCGTCCGCAATTCCGCGTTTAACGTGCTGAACAATGTAGGAAAGCGAAATGCCCCACTGTGCGCCGTTGCCCAACACGCGTTTGAAATTATCGTTATCTTCGGGATTGGTAATAATGAGGATATCTTTTATGCCCGCTTGCATGAGAACGGAAAGCGGATAGTAAATCATCGGTTTATCGTAAATGGGAAGTAAAATTTTTGAAATAGGCAAAGATGCCGGATATAACCGTGTCCCCGCCCCACCTGCTAAAATAATTCCTTTCATAAAGGCCTCTCTTTTGTAATAACTACGGCTACTTTAACTATATCAAATTTAGCAAAAAAAGTCGGTGGTATTTGGAAAAAGTTGACTTGTCTTTTTTTCTTTTCTAAACTAATATTGTCTGTTATGTTGAAACAGAAGAGAAATTTATGAACAATCAATATAAGAATTGTTTGGGTTTTACCCTCATAGAATTATTGGTGGTAGTGTTAATTATCGGTATTCTGTCGACGCTAGCATTGCCGGGATACAGAAAGGCGGTTATTAAAACAAGATATAACACCTTAAAACCTGTTGTAACTGCCGTTGCCAAGGCACAGGAAGTTTACTATATGAGTGACAACTCGTATGCTGAAAGCTTTAGCGAATTAGACGTTGAGTTACCCCCCAACCCAACGGGGGACTGTAGCACGTCAAAAGGTGCTGATAACTGCTATAAATGGGATTGGGGTAGTTGCTATATGACAAAAAACACGATAACGGATAAGGTGGAGAAGATATCGTGTGAAACTCGTAAAATCCAAGATGGCAAAGTAGACTTAATTAAATATTCCTCTTTTTTGGCTTATAGAGCATCCGGAAACGGTGAGTCAGCGAGGAGATGTACCGTGTCTGGTATCGGCTTAACAAAAGTTGAGGCCATGAAATCAATTCCGGGCAAAATTTGTAAAGAAGAAACGGGAGATACTGATCCGGATACATGGGACGACTCTGATTCAGAGAGGTCTGGTTTTCAGTACACATACAAAAAAGATAGGTAAAACATACGGCAAGAATAAAAAGGGGGCTCAAATGAGTCCTTTTGTTATATAAACCGATTTTCTTCATTCCTGCCCCATCTGCTAAAATAATTCTTTAACTATATCAAATTTAGCAAAAAAGTCGGTTGCATTTGAGATAAAGTTGACTTTTCTTTTTTTCTTTTCTAAACTAATCTTATCTGTCATGTTAAAACAGAAGGGGAATTTATGAAAAATCAATATAAAAATCGTTTAGGTTTTACACTTGTAGAAGTATTGGTGGTAGTGTTAATTATCGGTATTTTGTCGGTGTCAGCGTTGCCGCTATACAACCAGGCTATGCATAAAGCCAGATTCTCTACGCTTAAAGAGGTGACAAAAGCCATTGCCGACGCAGAAGAAGTTTATTTTACAGCTAACCACTTTTATTCTACGAAATTCAGCGAATTGGACGTTCAATTGCCCCCCGGCGGAAAACCCCCCTCTTCCGACTCGGACGCAGATAACGTATATAGTTGGAATTGGGGTGCTTGCTATTTCAATAATTCAGGTGGTCAAGCAATAGCTATAGTATGTCGGGCTAATAAGACGGAAGGCGGTAACGTGGAATATATGTCATACAGAATTTACTTTGATGATGAGACGGAAAGTCCTGATCGAGCAGGGAAAAGAGAGTGTAACATAGTCGGGACGGGTTTGACAAAAGCTGATAAAAATAGTCCGCAAGGGAAAGTTTGTGCGGCTGAGACCAAAGATCTTTCCCCTAGATGGATAGATGGCGGTCGTACGATTTCATGGACATATTAAGAATAATAAAGGGGCTCATTTGAGTCCCTTTGTTATTGTATTAAAATTAAACCCCGCCAAAGCGGGGTTAAAAAGTTAATTTTTAGCACCCAGCATTTTAAAAAGTTCCTTCATTTCCGGCGAACCTTTTTCTTGGACGGCCTGATAGGTGTTTTGAGAAGCGCATGATTGCCATAACGCATAAGGATTGGCCCCTTCGTTGAGGAGTTCTTTTGCTATGGCTACGTTTCTGCGTTTAGGTTCACTGCCATATGTAGTTTGTAGCATGGCAGCAAAGAATAAAGCAGCATCTTTGTCTTGTTGTGAAACCTGATACCCCAAATTCTCCAATTCCCGGGTAATCTGTTGTTTCCCACATGCTTTGGGTAAACTCCATAAAACTGACTTGGTATGAGTACATCCATCATGCGTAGTTGTAAAGCGCGTATTGACGTCAAAACCGTTTTTAACAAGGATGTTTATATATTCTATGGCGGCTTGTTCGGAGTTTTCACTCTGCATAGACTCTCTGACTATAAAAGGGCTCATCCATGTTCCTATTGCGAAATAGGCATTGTTTTGTAATAAATTTTTTACATTTCTTTTGTCATCAAGTAATGCTTTTACGGCATCCGTGTTGCCATAAGAAATCGCTAAAGGCAGAAAATATACTAATTGGTTATCAGTGGTGTCATCCAGCTTCAAACCGGCAGACAACAAGCGTTTTATTTCTTCCGTGTTATGCGTAATAATGGCGGCCGACAATTTTATGTAATCAGCATCTGTAAGGGAGGCATAATTACTGAAGGATTTTTCCCATTCGTGTAATTTCTTTAAACAACCTAGTTGGGCCATTTCTTTTACATGAGCCCAAGGATGGTTTTCATCGTAACTAAAATTGGCACATACGGCCGGATCGGGCGGCAAATCATCAATACTCACTTTTTTTCTTCCGCACCCTGTTCCGCATATTAACAATACGGCAAGCAAACCAATCATAAGTGTATAATTTTTCATCTTTTTTCCTCTTTACTACAATGGTTTTGACAAAAATAGTGTATCAAAAAAACGATGGTAAAATATAGTACTAAATTTTTGAAACGGACAAGGGAGGAATTTGGTCACAAGTTGCTTCGTTGGCCATCGGCGCTCGCGACCTCTGCTCGCCATCCTCGCCTTTCGCCTGCGCTCAAACTCGGATATGGCTGCGCC